>JGI24891J29808_1000016_pt1 | contig 239535 bp, 231 predicted proteins | sample FreactcultuFSWF8_FD_29808 | JGI IMG/M metagenome (IMG submission 29808) | reverse complement strand
ACCTGCCGGGGTAGCTCAATCGGTAGAGCGTGTGGCTCTTATCAATTGATAAAGTACAACCTCAAGGTCGCGGGTTCGAGCCCCGCCTTCGGCTATTCCTACACATCCAGTTGGCGATTCTCTTTTTGCTCTCTTGCAGGTTATCCCTTTTGTGATGCTGTAACAGACGGCGGAAGAAACGGTGGTGGTTTTGTGTGAAGTTGAGAATTTTTGGGCGTATGGATTCATGGCTTGGCGGACAGGGTGGGCTGAGGAGTCAGATTATGCGCAGGCTTGGCGTGCTTCTGTTTTGCATCCTTGATCTTCGTCTTTGTAATCCTTCCTCTTATAATACATTGGTACAGGACTGGAGAGAGTTACTGCGGTCCTCTGATGGTTGCAGCAGATTTGAGACTCAAGTTTGCTCGTGATACCAGTCCACCTCCAGCCGAAGACAGGGCCTCAACCCGCTTGGTGAAATCGTGGGTTCAAGACCCGCCCTCGGCAATTTTTGAAATTCGAGCGAGAGAGTGAGTAGAGTAAATATTCACAAAACGAACTTTCAATGAGTAATTTGCAATAAACAGTGCTGTCAGATACAGTTGATTGTTAATTCATTTGATTCACATTTAACATTATGCACAAGAAAGAAAAATTGCGTTGCTAGACAGGCAGCCTCTCCTGGAGTCAGCACCCTTTCCTGTCCATTCCGTTTCCCCATATGAGATTCCCGTTCCAGCCATGCCCTATCAATTGGGTATACAAAAGATCCTTCGTCGTCAATGAACTCCCGAAGTATGAGATAAGAAATGAATCTGAACAAATGAGAAAAAAAAAGTGGTTGTCGAAGAGAATTTTGTTTGTCGATGATGGTGATCAACCGAAGAAGCTCTTCTGGGTGGGTGTTTTGACATCTCCTTGGTTGATGCCTAGGCCTGCCAGTCCTTTGACTCCTGGTCCGCCCATCTCGAGCACAGGGCTGGGCAGTTCGCTGTCTTCGCCTTCGGTGGCGGCACTGGAAGAACTTACACCATCGACCATGTCTTCAGGACTACTCATCTCGTGATGTCCCAGCAAGAACTGCTTAAAGCTAACCGATGGTTGTTCATCCTCTTCGACGTCATGGCGTAGTTGCAATCGTGGTGGGAGGGATAGTCTCAGTCCTTCTCGCTGTTGCATGTCATCCTCTTCCTCCACAACGTTCGGTTCGGGTAGTCCATATCCATTGCCGAAGTCTAGCTCTTTCTCTGCAGTGGGGGTCGAGTCAAGTTTCACTTTCTCGATGAGTTGTGACAATGTGCCAACACTAGTTGTGCGCTCGAATGCTTCTTCTTCGATCTCCATAGATGTTGGTACACCGTGCAGGATGCAGCAGTTCCTTTCCAGATATTGTTGCAGTCGGTACTGTTGGCGATCCCATGACTCGGTGACTAGGCGCAGAGCAGCTTGTATGTCTTGATCTGTAAGCGAAGGAATTGGTGCGGTAATCGGTGAGTTAGAAAGGTTGTTGACTTTAGTTTTGGACGGCGAGAATGGGCGTGAAGATGAAAGTGGGGATGAGGTGTGGCGTGGGGAGGGTGCTAGCGAAGGGAAGGATGGGGCAGCTGCTGAAGAACTCCGGTTGACCGTTCTCTTCATGTTGGCGAGTCCCTTGCGAAATGTAGAGGACGAGGAAGAGGAAGGCAGTGGTTTTGCGGGAGGTGCTGATATTGAAGGTCTCAAAGGCGCCGTTGTAGCCGGAACTTCATCGCGAATATGCTTGACTTGTGTCTCTGTGTGCTTCAGAGCTGCTAGACGGCTTTCGTCCAAGTATGGCATGTAGACTAGGGTGGTGTTCTTGCCTAGTGCGTTAATCATGTCGGTGAAGGCGGATAGAGGTATGTCGTTGTGTTCGCAATGCAATTCACGCAACGTTCTGTTCACTTTCAAGACTTCTGCTAGCACACTGGCACCAGGCAGACCGAGTCTCTGATATTGGACTCGAAGAACATGCAAGCCTGTGTTGTGTCGCAGACCGTTTAGCGCTTGATTGAGCCCGACACCAAATCGTGAGGTTTCCAGACGTGAGTCTTCTCCTGAAATGTCTAGTTCTTCAAGCGTACTGTTCTCCGCGAAGAGCGACTCCAAGGCGCGACTGGTATCATCGTTTGCGTCACTGGGTAATGTTGTTCTGGAGATATCGAGATATCGGATACTGTGATTCTTCCTCAAAGCGTTCATCAAGTGTCGGAAGACTGATTCCTCACGATATTCGATGGCACGGATCGTGATGTGAGTAGGTGTTGAACCATCCGCGATAGCTTTACATAGTTGATCATGATCCTTGGTGATATTGTTATGACTGATGTCAAGATGAAGGGAACGGGGCTCGATTGAGCCACGCTTAGTGGCGCGCATGATGGTCGCAATATCACTGCCAGACATATATGCTGAGTCCAGATACAGTTCCCGGAGAGTATCTGATTGCTGGTGCTTGAGGTATGTGGCAAGTGCTTGGATTGTGTTCTCATTCAAAGAGGTGCCAGTCAGCCTGAGCTCTTCCAAGCGCCAGGTAAGGAGAGTCTCGGCGTTGAACAAAGGTTCAGCCCCTGAAGTCCGAGAAGCAAAAGACAGGTTGAGCTTTCGAATAAATCCAAAAACGCTGATCTGCCCATCGAATACGGCCGGGGCAAGACGTGCAAGGTTTCCTGAAATGTCCAAAGCCTCCAGAGTATTGTCCTGGGCGCGAAGTGAATCAAGGATCAAACTCAATGTACGATCAGTCAACGAGCACCTGCTCAGTTCTATAGCGCGGAAATGACAGGCCTTGTCGCTCGCTGCACCGACCAAATAGTCAAGATCAGTCTCGCTCAGGTGGATTCCATTCAATGCAATCCAGTCAACATTGGTGATTTGATGTTTGCAAAGTGGAGAAAGAGCTTCGACCACACCACACCCAATATCCTTGATTTTGACCTCCGAGTCGTCCGTGTAATCCGGAGGCTTTGCGACAATGCATCTGGAAAAGTCCATTCTCCGAAGCTTCTTGTTTGTTGCGGCCAAAGCACGAACTTCTTGTATCAATAGGCAAGATTCAGTGAGTTCCTGTGCGGTCAGACGAAGCGGCGTTCCTCGTTTCGTTCTTGTGCAGACATGCTCCGAGCCATAATTGTCGTGAAGTCCATTGAGCACATCAAGCTGAACGTCAGCAAAAGAGAGCGAATTGAAAGACTCGTTGTACCGCAAAGCTCGCATGACAGCCAGTAACTCGGCTGCGCTGTGCTTTTGTCGACGTGCGTCCGCAAAGGGTAGTAGTTGGAAACGAGGCGCGTCTTCGCATGTGTAGTCGATGGTGTAACAGATATTGGACGGATTCACGTCGTATGCGATACAATAAGCTGTTAGCGTGCGTTCGAAACAGCAATGGTCCTCAGCGTCCGAGTTCACCGACGGAGGAAGATGATCTTCAATATCTTGTGGGACATTAAACTTGAACAGGCGAGAAGAGCACTCGGGACGGAGGACATTCTCAACATGATGAAGACGAAGCGCAATATCTTGAGACGCCAGAGAAGCCAAGTACAGGGTTTTTGGGCGTTTCATGGGTTGTCGGAAGGTGAGTTCAAAATGGTCATCTGAATGACTCAATCGAATTGCAGTCATGTTGAGAATGCCATACGATGTCGGAACATTGCTTGCAGACAGTGAAGGCGACGAAACACGGCTAGTGGACTTGATCAAAGGGATCACGTGGACCTTGTGTATACCAATGGCTAGGAAGCAGACAGTCGAGGCGATTTTGGACAAGTCATCGGTGGACGATCGAGATTTTGAAAATTGGCGTTGTACAACCTTGTAGATAACGTAGTTTGCAGGATCGTAATCGTTTTCGCGCTCCACAGCTCTGGCAGCATTTTTGGAATTGACGACAGAAAATGGATTAACGTCTTGAAGACGAGCCTTGTTGGCAGCTGTGCGGATTGATCGCAACCAAAGGTCTCGGTCCTCGGGATCGCCAAACTGCATGACCATGGCGGAAGCCTGAGAACCTTCCTCATCAAGGTAGCAGACTTCAATGGCAAAATAAGGTCGGCCATCATCGAGCCTGTGAACTGCAACAATGTGACGAAGAGTGACTCGACCTTCCTTGTCGCCGGACGAATCGGAATGTAATGACTGCAGATCCTGAGAGGAGCCAATTGATTGGGTCGAGCTATGGCGGATTGTCGGGCTTCTGCCGAACGGAGGAGGGACTCCACCAATGCTGTCGGCAGCCTTCGACTGGTTCTTGTAGCGTAGGATGTGGGTGTCTGTCAAGACCAGGTACTCTTTCTTCTTACGAAACATGCTACTGCTGGTCTGAACTTCGCCATGGTGTAGGACTAGTCTCTTTCCGAAATGGCTGTTGTCGAAATCGGCCCAATTGATGGATGGCGTACGGCTCGATGTGGCGGTCAAAGGACCGTCGTCTTCGTGCATGGATCGCATGGATCTGAGGGAGCCAAAGACGGATGAAACAGGACGGCCACCACTCCGGACGCTCAGTGTGGGACGGCCGGTGGGCTTGGGCGAAGGAAGAGTGTTTGCTGAGGAGGGCGAAGGGTCCTCATCGTGGACCAGCTCGGGTGAGGATTCGAGGTTGGTGATGAGAGTGGGGCCGCGACGCTTCTTGAGAGTCTTGGACGAGTCCTTGTTCAGCTTGTCCGGGTCGTCGCGGGTGGTGGGGTGGATCTGGGTGAAGGAGGGGATGCTGAAGATACTGCGCCTCCGGCCGGCGTGCTCCCGACTGGTGGAACGGGGCATGACGGACGGCGCGGTGGGAGAGTACAAAGAAGAAGGTGTCGTCGAGAGGTCGGGCGTGGTACTACTGGGGCATGGCTGGCTTAAGTCCGGAGTTCATGGCGGCGGGAGATCAGAAGGGGAGGGAAATTAGATGATCCGGCGTCAGATGAAGGTGATTGGCAGCACACGTCAGAGCGAGAGGGCTGCCGACATGTCGACCTTGAAGGCGATAGAAATCCGTAGAGAGAGTGGTGAGAAGGAAAGGTGCAGAGAGGGCGGCGCAAAAGATGTTCCTGAGCGAGCCGAACGATTTGGACTTTGAATGTTTAAAGCGAACGGAAAGCATCGTTCGATCGTCGTCAGAGGCGTCGACGCAAAGGACTTGGTAAAAACAGGAAGCCGTCTTTCTAACCACCACATGCATGCGTCTTTCGATCAAGTTATTGATTCCCTAGCTTGGCAGACATGTACCACAGCATGGACTAGGAGACTGATGTCTTGAGCGACCATCTCTCGCAGACTCCTGTTGTAGTGTTTCCATAGCTACGCAAAGCACAGAGAGTCACATGGAACATGTCTTCTGCATTGGCGTTGGATAATCGCATTCGGCGCTTTCGTATCAGAACGCAGAGTGCACAGACGCCCCGGCCACTCGGCAGAACCCTAGTGATAGTCTCAGTAACGCTTTATCGATAATTGTCGAGAAGAATTGGTGGTTGCCGTCTAAGTTTTGATAATTCCAAACGCATACCAAGCGCTACTTTCGATGCCCAGCTGGCGCACCCACGGCGTTCGCCCTCTCAGGCCGCTTTTCACCACCCAATTCTATGTCTGTCCGCCATGTCGACTGCGTCTCTTTTCCGCTACAACATCACGCCCGCTCCGCCACTCGACGCGCCTGCTAGACGCCGAATCCGACAAGAATCATAATGCCGAGGACGAGAATGTCAACCCTACTACTCCCGAAGACAACAAGGACGAAAATGTTAAGCATACTGCTCCCGAACATGCCAGCGAGGACAACGACACCGAGACCGCCGCAGATATATGGCCCTTCACTAAGGGTGACTTGAAAGAGTCTGGAAATACCAAAACCGATGAACAGTCTAAGAAGAAGCCTGTCAGAACCGTCAGAACATACGGCGCTGTACATGAGGAAGTACGCGAAAAAGCAGAGCATGCTTTTACCCTACATGACTACCGCCGTCGGGAAGCACTGCTCCACTACTTGGAGCGCACAAATGCCCAGCGAGAGACTGAGGAGGCCTCGCCCGAGTCACAAACAGAGAAGGCCAGACCGGAGTCATTCCAGTCTCTTGTGCAACCGATTGGACATGACGAGAAGGCTGGCGACACTCTCCAGACCATCTCCAATTTCTTCAAATCCTCAGAGCCTTCTTCTGCCTATGACGGAGGCGCCATACAATCCTTGAAAGATGCCATGCTGTCTATCAAGAGTGATCCTATATCCATTGGCTGGAACAGAACCCCTAGGAGGTTACGGACTAGGCGTAAGCGCTTCGTGAACAGTCCCGCGCCCCAGACCCCTGAGCGTGTCGCTAAAGCCGAGAAGAAGAGGGCGTCCGACGAAAATCGTGCCATGAAGTTTCTCGCAGATGGTACGGGATTCATGGAAGCCTCCACCATCGAAATGGAACGGTTGCATGTGGACCAACCACCCGTTCCTCGTGTACAACATGGCCTTGATCGTGTCCTCTTCACTCAAGGCGTTTACCCGTTGCAAGACTCACGTTCAAAGGTTTTTAACTTTGACCCCTACCTCCAAAAGATCATGCCCGTCACAGAGTTTGATTACGATGCACTCAGTGCTTACAAGACTTCCTCTCAAGACTCTTTCCTCTCCGATTTTGCGAAAAAGCACGGCAAGAAATATGTCGGTTCTACCTCGAGTATGACGAGCACCTTGTCACACTTCCACTATCTGCTATCTTCCTGGCGCAAGATCAACATTAGCATGTTCTCGAAAGACTTCCCTGACACCCTACAAAGCTTTACCGCACTCAACCGCGCGCCTACCTCCATCTTCTTGAGGCGAAAAGGCGATACCTGGGCTGTTGATGCTGACAAGGAATTCGATGGCGCCAACGTTCTCATGTTGCTCGGAAGATCCATGGAAAAACTTATGACCATGCCTACCTCCGAGTTTGAGAAGTATAGAAAGGGCAAGTCTGACGGCATTTCCGAGGCCGAGCGTAACAGGCCCGAGTCTTTCCATTACTCTAGCCTGGGAGACTTCTTGCTACGATCCCAACTAGACGCTCAAGATGACCGTCTGCCCGGAACCGGCATGTTTGATTTGAAAACGCGAGCCGTTCTTCCTATCCGCATGCAGTCTCAGGACCACGAGCCCATGACTGGATATGAGATCGTACAGGCTCAAGGCCAGTATGAAAGCTTCGAGAGAGAATACTACGACATGATGCGCAGCACTGCGCTCAAGTATTCTTTGCAGGCTCGTATGGGACATATGGATGGTATCTTTGTTGCATACCACAACGTCAAGCGCATCTTTGGCTTCCAATACATCAGTCTTAACGAGCTTGACCGGGCTCTTCACGGACAAGCTGACCGCACTTTGGGAAATCAAGAGTTTGGCCTTAGTATCAGTCTGCTAAACGAGATCTTCAACAAGGCTACTGAGAAGTTCCCTGATCAGGTAAGCATCATTCAGCTGTGATTCTTGAGTGAGTACTAATGTCAATACAGTCCATCCGATTCCATTTCGAGACCAAAGCGGCCGAAACGCTACCGATCATGCAAATCTTTGCAGAGCCCATGAGTGAAGAGGATATCGAAACAATTCAAAACTCACAAAAAGCCAAGATTGCTGAATGGGAGCGCGCGCTGCGTGATCCAACTTCCAAGTCAAACAACGAAGAGTCTCACGATACTGTCGAAGAAACCAACGAGGAGAAATTCAATGATTTTGGAGACTCAAGCAGTGATTTGATCAAGTCATCGGAAGTGCCCGAATCACCATCAGAGACGACCGCCACAGAAGCCACGAGAAAAGATGGCTTCGTCGAAGAGATTGAGGCCATCTCAGAGAAATCCGAGCCTGATGCCGAGCCAGAGGCAAAAGAGACGAGAGGGCCTTTACTAGGAATGACGCTTACAGTCCGTTCAAAAGTCAATGGTGTATACGTCGAGCGACCAGAATTCCTCAGGAAGAACCACGACTGGACCATTGATTACTCTTTGACCGAGATGACGTCAGAGGATCAAGCGTGGCACAGTTACAAGGCGACTAAAGCGCGGCGCAAGAGAGTATACAACAAGATCAACAAGGTGGACAAGAGTGATCCGGACAGCTCTGCAGCTACTTACAACGAAGCGTATATCGGCATGCTGAAGGAGCTCAGCGAGAAGGGCAGTAAAATGAGGGCCAGACTTGACAAGGCTGCGGCAGACAAGCCAAAGATTGTGGTCGGCATGCCGTACGTCAAGGCTTCGGAGAGTCATGGTGTGAGGACGGACGATGTGAGGATTGAGAGCGTTGATGACTACTTGACGTGGCTGTATACAGAGAAGGCAGCACCCGTCGAGAAGGAAAGTCCTGTCGAGCAGGCATGATTGATATGACCCATTTGTACAAATATTATATTAGCAAGAGAGCATTGTATGATAATCTAGACTCGTGGCCAGAGCTCTGTGGCCGAACACAGTAACTATTAGAGGACCAGGGTCACTTGAAATGTGTTGGATTTTTGGTGAAGGAGAAACGACATGACGTCGCAACGATGGCTTTCGAGGCACGAACGTCTCAGTGTCTCACAGCTCCGTCGCACTGCTACAGCAGAGTAAAGCAGCAGCACAACAACGAGGCGGCGACGAGTCTTAGCACCATCACTTTATATATCAGATATTCACAATGCCGCCCAAGAACCGCAACAACCGCAACTCGCACCCGCGACCTACGGCCCACCACCACGTTCCTTCAGACTACGACACCGACACAGCATATGCGACCGACGCCATGAGCCTCCCACAACCAGCACCCATTCCGGCGCGCACCAACGAAGAGCTCAACCTCAGTGTACTGCAACGACACGACCCTTCGGTCCATCAAATCCTATCTGTCGCTCCTTTTGCCGTTGTCTACACCTTCAACCCGGTCTCGACAAGCTGGGAAAAGCAAGGAGCAGAGGGCACATTGTTCGTCTGCTCGCTTCTGCCACCGGTCGGAGGTCCCCAGATTGAGCGATACAGCTGCATTGTTCTGAATCGCCGCGGTCTCGAAAACTTCTCGAGCGAACTGTTCTCGGCCGAATCCGTTCAAGTGACGGACGACTATGTCATCCTACAGGTCGAAGGAGAGGATGGAAGTGCGAACATCTACGGTCTCTGGATTTTCGCCGAAGAAGGAGGAAGCACGGTACAGACGAGGGTGGTGAATGCCTTGATCATCCAAGAATGTGCAAAGAGGGCCGAAGACAGCAGGGACGCGGCTGCTGTGGCTGATGTAGAAGAGGAGTACATAGAGGAAGAACTGCCGCCATCGATGCAGCCGAATTTCGAGGAGCCGCCGCCGCCGACAATACATCAACAGCAAGAGGAACCGGAGCAACAGAGATACGAGTACGAGCAAGAACCACAAGGCCAACAAGTAAATCTCTTGCACCTTTTCAAGAGCAACCAGCAACAACAACGTCCCGCGCTTGCCTCGCCTTTCCAATCTCACGATCAGCAGCAATACTACGCCATGCAACACCAACACCAACTCCAGCATCAGCAACATCAACAGCAGCTTCAGCAGCAACAACACCAACAGCAATTAGCTGCCATGCAACAGCAACAACAGCTTCAGCAGCAACAAATGCTACGACAACATCAAGCTATGCAGCATCAGCATCAGCAGCACCAACATCAACCTCAAAACTTCAACGCTGCTCCCCCTCCACCACCTGGATATGGTGCTCCTCAACAATACTCTCAGCAATACCCCCAACAGCATCCTCAGCAGCACCCTCCTCCTCAAGCACAGCCTCAAGGACAGGCCGATGTTTTGATGAGTCTGTTCTCAAACGCCAGACGTGGATATTAGACGGAAGTGTAATGGCACGCAACGACAACGGCCAGAAGAGCAAAGAGATGGTTATTGCGAAGATACCCCACCATTGTTTTGACAGAAACATACAATCCTACCTTCTTTTCCGATCTTCAGATCTCATTCCAAACTCTTGCTTGCTATGTCGTAACTCTGATATTGACCAGGTACACAAAGGCCGCTTTTAGCAGGATTTACTGATCGAGCAGAGACGAGACTACTACAGTTATGCAACTCAGAGGAAGATGAGTTCTCAAGTGCATAAGGAAGGAACGAATGTGACATGACCAAGACGAAATCGAGATGATCGATAGAATTTCGGTGTGACTCCGGGCTGAGCATTACGATTCAGTAACGATCGCAACTGCTTGTCTTTGCCATTTCACTTTCATCACAATCACCAACCCTCTAGACTACTTTGCTATGACACAAACACACCCACAACTCCTAGTCATTGAAATCCAATCAATTGCTCAAAGAGCGAATCTCTCTTGTATGACCAAAATCTCACATCAAAACCCGATATACATGTTGACACCATCTATGCCAGACCTCCTCAGCTTTCTTTCACCTTCCCATCAATCCTTTGGGCACAATGAGCTTCCTCTCCGACTCGATCATCATCTCAATCTTCTTTCTCATCTTCCTCTACTTTATCTTTCCTCGGGGTTTCAATTGCCTTTCCATCGCTCTGGCCTTGACGCTCCGGGGTTCTGACCATATGACATATAAGCAAGTTGTGAACTCTTGCACTGATGGGAATAAAGGGTGGACACTGGATGAGAGGTGTGAGGCTGATGTTTGGATCTTGGTGTCGCAGGTTTTGGTCACGATGGTTGGGGTCATGTCTGGTATTGCCGAGGTGGAGGAGATTGTCGGAAGGATGAGAATGAAGAGGGTGGAGGGAAAGAGTATTGACGAGAAGGCGATAGGAGGCAAGAGGGCGTAGGTGGAATGGTCTTTCTTTGGCAAATTCGACTTTTTGGGAAATCTTTGTGTATTTTGATGTGGTCCATGTAATATGCAGGGTTGTGATGGAGACTAGCGATCATGAGACCAGTTGGCAGGGATGAGCTCACTCCCCATGCTACTGCGAAGTAATGATAGATGTCTGCTAAAAATGCAGGAAGTATGTGATGTCCTTAGACAAGGGTCTCAAGAGCAGCAACATCATTTGTCCAAGATCAAAATTCATGGAACAGCAAAGAGAAAGAAGAGAGTATAAATACAAAGCTCACACAGTGTTCAGATTAAGCCTTCTCACCTCTAGTCTCCCTCCACTTTGCAACAGCATCCTCAAACAACTTCTTCGCCGGCACGTTAGCACCCAATCTCGCACACAACAAGAAAGCACCACTCAATTTTCTATGCAACGAATAAGTTTCCTCTGGCGGCGGTGCCAATCGTTCTCTGACCATCAGACCAATCTTTTCCCTCACTCGGTCGGTGATGGTCTGGTTCTTGAAGTCGTAGAATTCTGACACACGACCAGAGTCAAAAGGTTCGGCGAGAGTGAGAATGGAGTCGACGTGGGCGGTCAGCATGGCGTCGCTTTCGGCACCGGTGAGGTAGCCGAGTTTGATGGAAAGATCGCGGCAGGCAGTGCGGTCGTGAGTAGATGCTGCAATGAGCAGCTGCACATAGGGGGTTACAAACGTCTCTGGGAACTCTCTGGAAGCTCCAAAGTCTAGAAGCTCCAATTTGCGCTCTGAAGCAGAAGTACCACGGTTGTAGAGGAAATTTGTCCAATTGGGATCGGTTTGCATGAAACGCCATTCCATGAGTTCGCGTAGGCAGAGGCGGAGGACTTGAGTACCTATCCAGTCTCTTTCTTCTTGGCTGAGGTCGGGGATTTTGGTTACGCCTTTGCCGTGCATGAGTTCGGCGGTCAAAACTTCAGGGCCACATGCTTCGAGAAAGACTTCAGGGACACGGAAAGTGGCGGTCTCGTCCTTGAGGAGAGAGGCGAAACGGGTACCGCATTCTGCTTCACGTGTATAGTCGCATTCCCAGCCTAGCTCAGTACGAGCATTGGCAATTGTCTTGTCGAGGAAGAGGCCAGGAGGAAGAAGGCGTGATGCTGTGAGGAGAAGAGAGAGGTTGTTGAGATCGCTATCGATACTGCCACGAACACCGGGGTACTGGATTTTGACGGCGACTTCGCGACCATTGGAAGCCAAAGTAGCGCGGTGAACTTGGCCGATGGATGCAGCAGCTATGGGCACATCTTCGAAACTCGAGAACAGATCTTTCCAGTCAGCACCGAGATTAGCAGCAAGTTGCTTGTTGCGTTGCCATGGAGGCATATAATCAGCACTGTCTTGCACACGTTGAAGTACGGCATTGATGGCTGGAGGCAACATCTTGGAGTCTTGGAAACTCATCATCTGACCAAGCTTGAGTGCTGCACCACGCATGCGGGACAACTTAGCAACAAGTCTTTCCATATTGGCGGGGCTAAGCAAGAGCGAACCACTCGCGGCTGCTGCAGCGCCTCCAGTCACTCTTCGTAGGCTTTCGCCTACAGCACCGAAGGCCATGCTTGTAGCTAGACCGCCATATTGCCAGAGTCTACCAAAGCGGGAGGAAGGTACGGCAGATTCACGTAGTTGGTAAGGAGTAGCTGGCTTGTCAGACTCGAGCGCATGGGATGAGGAGGCAGCGGTAGCATCAGCAGCCATGGCATCGGCCAGCTCTTGTGTCTCCTTGTCGCTGATTTGCGACTTAGCTTCAGCGACATGTGCAACAGGCTCAGCGACTGAAGCCGAAGTAGCAGACTCCGGCAATGACACACCCGGCCTTGCGCTGAAAGTGTCTGCATTATTGTCTTCGGCCTTGATGCTCTGCTGGATTGGCTGCGCAGAACCTTTCCTTGCAGCCTTCATCTTAAGCTCGTAAGCCTTTCTTCGGTCTTCTCTACCTCCACTATTGAGTAGAGATGCAACTCTGGGACTGTGGAAAATGTCAGTGTTGATGCCTTCAGGCGCTTCGTCCTGTGCGGGAATGGCCTCTTGCTTTGGAATTGGCGGTTGAGCAGGGTGACCCTTGGATGAGTAGAAGACATCCTGGTTAATTTGGCCGTCCTTGACATGATCATCACCACCCTGAGTATCTTCGACAGATTTGGGGATTTTCGTGCGAGGTAGAGAGGATAGTTCGACGGATGACTCGGTAGGTCTCGTATTGAAGGTGTCCTGTCCAGGTGTGGAGATGGATTGAGAGCTACCGGAGACGGAGGGAATCTGGAACTCGGCCATACGCTGCATCTTGACGGTATGATCGGCATGACTATCTTGTGTAGCCGGCGTGGGGATAGTAGAAGCACCTGACTCTGTAGGGTGCAGGTCTTTGATGATGGATTGCTGGTCTGCCAGAGGGTCCTTGGGGGCGTCCGTTACTGGTCGTTGACTGAAGGTGTCTGTACCCTGGCGACTCGGCGACGGATCGAGGATTGCGCCTTCAGGAGGTATCGTGCCGTCGGGTAGAGGATGGCGACGCGCCTTTTCTTGTGTGATGTGCAAATCGTCCTTTGGTGGTGCTTCTGCAGCAGCGTTTTCCTCGGACCTCTGCCAGTGGTGATCCTGACTCAATCCTTCCTCGTGTATGTCGGTCCTGTCTGCACCTTGAACCGTCTCTTCACGGGGGATCGGTTCCTCATGTCGACTCGTCTGTGTGTATGAAGGTCCAGTTTCGTTGACCCTCCGCGAAAGGGCATATGCAGCTCTTGCCGTAAGGGTCACGCGATCTGTCTGGTTCTTGACAGCCTTTGCCAGACTCGAAGTCTGCGTAAAGAGTTCCCATTGTTGCGCGCGGATGTTGAAATGGTGTTTCGCTATCGATCCAGATGCGCTGAAGAGTCTAGCCGCGTCTAGCAGCCGTCTGCCCGCCATTGTCTTGTCTCAATTGTCTTTCTATCGATATTGCGTGCTCATAGTTGAGTTGCTGTTCGACTTTCGCCCGCGCGTGTTTCTGTAGAGGATCAAAATCGCTGACGTCGATGTTGTCGAAATGCGGGCAGCTGTCAAAGCTTCCGATCATGCCTGCAACTGTTTCTTGACCTGGAATATTCACGAAATTACATATCTAGACATGAAGAAGGTGATTGTGAATCTCAACTAAGTAAATAATCCAGGTAGTAAGTCAGAGCGACGCAGATTACGATACCGCATGTCTGTTGACAGCATTGACTCGGTCATGACAAGACTTCATCTCCAGTCTCGACTTCCGTCTTCTGTGCTTGCTCTCACCTTCCTTCTGAACAGGCTTCCTACCAAACCACCCCCCTCTCACACTGCAGGATGAGAATTGGCTGCCTCCAATTTGCCCCCAAGCTGGGCCAGGTCGAGGAGAACATACGTAAAGCAGACTCCCTGCTCGAGGGCACCTCGGCCTCCGAACTCGACCTCCTAGTCTTACCAGAAATGGCCTTTTCAGGTAATACTTCTTTCGGGTCACTTGTCCAAAAATCATCAAAATCTAAATATCATGCCCACAAACACAGGTTACAACTTTCCCAACTTGGAAGCCATAACACCATTCCTTGAACCTTCAGGCACTGGTTCCTCATCCCAATGGGCAAAACGCACAGCCGCTCGATTGGACTGCACAGTCGCCGTTGGATACCCAGAACTCACTGCAGACGGAAAACGATATAATACAGTCATCAGTATATCACCAGACGGCACGACCGCAGCAAGCTACCGCAAGACCTTCCTCTACTATACAGATGAGACATGGGCTCTTGAAGGCGACACTGGCTTCTACAATGGCGAGCTAGGCGCTCTGGGTCAAGCTTGTATGGGAATATGTATGGATATTAATCCCAAGAAGTTTGAGGCGCCTTGGTCTGCGTACGAGTTCGCGACTCATTGTGTGGATGCAAAGACGCCTTTGGTTGTGCTTTCGATGGCTTGGTTGACTAGATTGTTGCCGCAGCAATTGCAAGAGACGGCCATGCAGCCGGATTTGGAGACTTTGAGTTATTGGTTGGAGAGGTTTATGCCAGTAGTGCAGAGTCAGAGAGAAGGTGGGACTGTGGTGGTCATGGCGAACAGATGTGGTACTGAGCCTGGAGCGGTGGCAGGAGTGAGCCAGGGTGTCGATGATGAAGGGCAGGAGGTTGTGGGGTATGCGGGAACGAGTTGTGTGTTGATGGTCGATCAGGGAGAAGTCAAGATCTTTGACATCCTGGGGAAGGCCGAGGAGAGGTTGTTGGAGATCGATACTACAGAGGTGAGTTTGTCCATCCGAAGGACTAAAATGTCAGTCGCTAACTCGGAACAGCCGCCTCAGTTTGCATTGCGTGCCAAAGTGTCGCAATGAAGTTGGGCTATGTGCAGTTCCTGAAGATCATGTAGAATCGAGCGACTCGGGTCGATGGGCCGAGCCTGAGAGTGCAGCACACTGGCTGATAGAGAAGGCGTCGCGCATGTATAGTATCCAGAACATCACAAATATGCAAAGAGACAAGACTCAAAAAGGTGTCAAGGCATTTCATCATGTAATTTCCATCAACCAGAAGTTTTGTTTTTTGTGATACGCATCCCCTAGCAAAGAACTAGCGCCATATTTTGATTCTTGATTGTCATTCCCTGCGTGATTCACAAGCCCCCACGATGATGGAAAAAAAGAGGGGACCCTTTCCTTCCTTCCGTTGAGAAAGGGAACACGGGCCCTAGAGCGAAACAGTCGGCTTCTTTCAGAAACAGGTCGCCAACGACGAACGAGTCGACATCGAGGGAATAGGTTGGCTGCTTGATATCGTGGGCGAGTCGCTTAGATACCGATGCGGGTCTTGCGCCAGTGACGTCTCTTGGCGTTGTATCTGGAGGGAGTCCGTTAGTCTTCAGGTTCTGCAGAGTTCGTGCGCTCTTCGAGTATGTGTGTTCGGTGCGTCTGGTGGTCGTCGGGCGTGCAGGGTCGGTCCATGTTTCCAAATGCTTCGTTTGCATCACACGTCGCGTGTCTCGGTCTTCTTTCCAGGCTCTTTCTCTTTTGATACTTCGAAGATGGGGCCGGATCAATCGTACCTGATGGTGTTGTTGGTGCGCAGACGGATCCACTGAGGGATGGGACGGTTCTGCTTCTGCGCCTTGGCGAGCTTCTGCTTGGTGCGGAAAGACTTGTGGGACTACATTGTTATATCATGTCAGCGAGACTGTCTGGCTGATCGAATGGCGCGGACGAGGGCTCCTTACAGGCATCTTGACGGTCTTTGTCGCTGGTCGTAAGAAGGGAAGAGACGCCGGCTGTGAAATTCTACAATTCGATGTGGCAGGTGCGTGCGTCACCTTGGCGCTTGCCGAACTTGGCGGCAAATCCCGTGACAGCGAATCAGCTCCGCCCGCCACTTCTCAAGTCCGACGAACATCAATCTGCGATTGCCTATTCACAACTTTTCTGCAACTCGACCACAACACTCTCGACAGCTTTCACTTCTTCGAATCACTGGTCGCATAAGCCACTACTTCCGAATCTATCTATCATCATGCCCAAGGCAGAAGTCGGCAGCACAAAATGGCTCTCCAACAACATGAAGTCCAAGGGCCTGCAAAGGCTGCGCTGGTACTGTCAAGTGTGTCAGCGTCAAATGCGCGATGAGAACGGTTTCAAGCAGCACACCTTGTCCGAAGGCCACGTGCGCGCTATGCTGCTGGTCGGCGAGGATCCCAAGAAATACATTGCCCAATACTCGGAAACATTCAAGAAGGACTTTTTGACTCTCCTCAGGACGTCTCATGGAGAGAAAAAGGTCTATGCCAACCACTTCTACCAGGAATACATCCACGACAAGGAGCACATTCACATGAATTCTACAAAATGGCCAAGCTTGACTGAATTTGTCAAATACCTTGGAAGAGAGGGTATCTGCAGAGTTGAAGAAGGCGACAGAGGCTTGGACATTGCGTGGGTCGATGACAGTCCTGAGGCACTCAGACGCAGAGAGATGGTTCGCAAGAAGGAAGCCATGGAGAAGGGTGACGAAGAGCGTGAGACCCGCATGCTTGAGGCGCAAATTAAGCGTGCTCAGGAGAAGAAGCGACAACAGGAAGAGGAAGACCGATTGAACCACAAAACTCAGGACGAGGAGACGAAACCCAAAAAGGCCCAAGAAGGACCCTTGTCATTTAGTCTTGGTCTAGGATCCAAACCAGCGACTACAGACTCAACAGAAACAGCTACGGAGAAGGCACCTTCGCCGACAGAGAAAGCTCCCGAGTCCAAGGCTGAGCCTATTCTAGAGTTCAAGACTGGAGACGAGAAGCCAGCAGAATCTCCCGCACCTCCAGCTGCACCCAAGCTTTCTCTCGATCTAGGATCCAAGCCCAAGCGTGTCAACGTGTTCGCGGCTGCATCAAAGTCCAAGTCTAATCCTCTCAAGGAAAAGAAGCCTGCGCAGGTGATCGAGGAACCCAAGAAAATGAGCGCAGCAGAGCGCATCATGAGAGAAGAGATGGACCGGAAGCGCATGCGTGATGACCGTCAATCCGGCGGTGGTAAGCGACCCCGTCTTGGTTTGTAAACTATAACTCTATGTTCTGCACGTTTAGCGAGGCGCTTGGGAAGGGGAAACATGGCATGACTTACGACTGCATTATCGGTTATCAAAGGTAGGAATGGACACTCAGTTCCTGCTTGGATCAAGTCTCAGAAATCAGAGTCCTCTTCGTGAATTGTTTGAGCCAGCAAACCATATCTGCCTGCGCCTGGCGTGTCGAGCACACTGCTCATAGACAAGGTAGGCGAGAGCATAGCTTCGGACTGATACATGTCTTTGCGTCTTCGTGAAGCACGATATTGTTTCGAGGTAGGACCCCGAATGACAGGCTCTGGAGCTAGGTGTAGGTTCGAGTACAGGAAAGAGTACACAAAATGCAAGAGCAAGCCACAAGATAGACCGGTGATAGAGGCGACACCAAGATAGATGTAGATTGTCTTGGCAATGGTTAGCATATTAATAGTAAAGGATGCGGGGCAGCAAGCCATGGGGTAGATGACCTCGAATCTCTGCAAGAAACGAAATGGAGCAAAAGTGCAGTACGCAAGCAATTGACCAAAGAGGACGACGGGTTGGAGCAAGAAGAGTAGAGCACTCGTGATTGGCGAGAGCAGGGCTTTGAGGCACAAAGCAACGAAGGACAGTAGAAAGTAGACGGGGTATATGAGGTAATAGAGGCCAGTCAGAAGCCACAACACGTAGATGTTCATGCTGGACGAAGGCTGCGAGATGACGGACAAAGTCGACGAGGCGGTCTTTGACGGGCGAATGGACACAGCTAGCTCAGCAGGTCAATGCAAAGCGAAGAAAAGTGCTGAGGCTCGGACTGCGGACTGGTGTGGCTGACGGGTGTCAAGAATGGCCCCGCTGTTGACGACGGAGGAGCTGCAGCGTTGCGGAGAAAGCACGAGCGGACTGGATTCCTACCAGACCGATCTTCACCTCGCTCAAACGATCATCCCTAAAAACCACATCATTTTCCGATGGGCAACACTCCGTCATCTGCCAAATCGGAAAAGGGCAGCCAACCGGCATCGCCGGCGCATGCTCTCCATCACCACCACCACCGGGAGCAGCACCAACACGAAGCACGTCGCGAACCGCGACGCCGTGAATCCATCCCAGCACTGACGTCCAAGACGGCCGCTGCATCTCCCTCCCTGGACACCACTTCAGCAAGCGGACAGGCCATCTTCCCTTCGGCCTACTCTCCTTCACAGCCGCGCTCGACTCCTTCGTCTGGACACCAGCGCAATCGCTCAAACACAGCGAACACGCCCAAGCAGGAGTCGTCACCGTCGGTACCCCGCCGTTACAAGAGTCTCAAGTCCCCTAGTCCCCCTCCAGAGCCCCGACTGTCGCCTGCCTCGCAGCCCGTCGACGTCCCTCAATCGCAGAGACCCCATCGTCCTGCATCTCCTGCCACCGAAGCCGCCAATTATCTCCCACAACCAGCCAGCTTCTCGCGACCCCCACGCTTGCCTTTGCCAATTGAGCAGGAAGACCACACTCCTGGCTCTCCCATAATCTCTGCCGTCTTGCCAGACGACGGCCCCGAACAAGCCGATCTTCCTCGGCGGTCAAGTGTCGTTAGCAGTACTGTCGATGACGATGATGAAGAGCCCGACGGCTTCGAGGGCTACGAAACAGACGCCGGCGGTCCAAAGGTACCTACACTGATAGAATGGCGCAATGCCAAACCTGGCGAACGTGTCTACGTGACTGGCACATTCACCAATTGGGAGCGCAAGTTCCGTCTACACAAAGAGTAAGTCAAAAACTGGTGGCGTGACCGATCCCAACTGCATGCCAGACCAAACAAGATCTGAACTGACTCGACTCTCCCAGTGGACCCAGCAAACATAAGAATGCCCTGTCGGCCACACTCCAGTTACCACCGGGTACACACCACATCAAGTTCATTGCCAACGGCGACATGTTGACCTCGAACGACCTGCCCACCACTGTCGACTACACGAACATCCTCGTCAACTACATCGAGGTCTCTTTGGATCAGTTACCTTTGGTTCAGCCCGGCAAGCCTGTGCCTGCTGGCCCCCCTCCGGTCAAGCCCCAAGAACCTTCGCGACCCATGGACATCAGACCCAAGCCAACAGCCCAAGCAGAAAAAGAAGCTTCCGCTGCCAACCAACCACAAAACACTCCTCCCAAGTCAAGTCACGAGCCTCCTGCACCAAGGTCGACCGCAGGAACACCCGCTCAGCCCCCCGCAGACGCTCCCAAACCTCGCCAACAACCTCCCTTGGTCCGTCAATCCAGCCGAGAATGGACACAAACAATCCCCGCCTATCTCACAGATCTCGACTCCTGGTACCCACCGCCATCAGCGAAAGAGGACGCCCAATCGCCATCTGGCTCTGCTGCGCGGTACAGATTCGAGCGCGCAAACGCAGCTGCCGAGTCACAACCAGCGCCTCCTTCACTTCCCATGTTCCTTAGCAAGAGCATTCTCAATGGAACCACACCGACCAAGGATGACAGTAGTGTTTTGATCATGCCAAACCACACCGTATTGAACCATCTGGCGACGACGAATATCAAGCAAGGCGTGCTGGCCACGAGTGCGACTACCAGGTACAAGAGAAAGGTATGTTTGCTCCCTACATCCAACAATCGCGAATCAATACTCACTCTTATGCACAGTTCCTGACTACCATCATGTACAAACCGCGTAGCGACGGTGAGGAGTAAATCAAAACGAATGGGAACAGGACTTTTTTAACGCTAAATGCATTGTACATAATTTAATTTCTCTCCTTTTGCTTGATAGAGTCTGCGGGATAGGTTTTCTGTATGCATCATGGGCATTTATTTCTGTCAGAAAGAGAGAGCACAGGATCAAGAAACGAACAATGACTGTTATCTCACATCCTCAATCGTCTGTAAGCTCCCTCTCCCCTGCGAGGCTCTTGAAATAGACATTAAAAGGCAAGATGCTTTTCATGAGCTCATGAATGTCCGCTGAGAGCATCGCTCCACATGTGCTCTCTTTGGACAACTATACCAACATGAAAGTCATGTTGCATTTTGACAGACAATTTGACGGTGACATGTGGGCCCGAGATGGGGTCCATTTCTCTCGCCTAGACTTCGTTCATTTCCTATCGAGTTATGTTTCTATCCGCTTCTGCTCGCCTGTGTATATAGCCTGCATCTTCCATCCGAGGAACGCGCATTCTTCTTCTCCAAACACCAAGAACTCCTCTTGCTACAAGCAGACCAGTTCCCGAGATGCACATTGTGTGATCTCGTCGAGATGAGAGTGATGTCTGTTTGTGTTCTCGGTCATGCGCAGGGCGAGTCCGGTCCTTGAACGTGATTGTGTGGCTCTCATTTCTTGAGTCGAGAGGTAGGGATGAGATGATCTATGCGTACCGTCATGAATGGATGATCAGAATGAGCCCGGTCATCGTCTTCAGCGGCGAAAGGGTTAGAGGTGATCTTTCTTGTTTGGAGGAGTGTGCTGTTGCGTATACTGTCGAAATACAGAGACTGGCTTTTAACAAAGAGGTCAGGTCTAGAGACACAGATGTACAAGTGTCCATACCAGGTTCGCGAACTCAGATACAAAGGCTGCTCTGTTCGCTTATCACATAACTCTCTGGAATGTACCTGTCGAAAGGCACAATGATTTTAAAGTCTATCAAGCAACTCGCTGAGAGCGACCACTCCACTCTCCCCTACTACACCTCTTCAGCTCCTACGCACCCATTCCCATATCCCAAAACCCACATTCCATCTCTGTAGCATGGATAAAGATCTTCACCAGTTCCTCGATCCTGCTAGGCGACTGCTTGAAAATGTGCCCCTCTACCAACTCTGCTTTCACATTAGCACATTTTGCTCTCTGGCTCCCATAGTATTGAGAATCAACTCACCCATTCCTTTCCCAACAGCTTGTGTATAATCATCAGCAATGTAATTATCAATCCATTGGCGATAGCGATTTGCTGTCTTTGAAGCAGCAGGGTCTTGAAGCGCAGAAAGTCGTTTGGCAATGTGGTGGTAGCCAAGGAGGCAGGGAAACATTGCTATCTGCAGGGCGAGCCAGTCTTCGGAGGCGCCGATGTCGAGAATGTAGCGGGAGTATGCTGTGCATGCTTGGTGTTCTTCTGAGTTGCGTAGTTCGTCCATTGTTACGCCTAGCTCGAGGCATTCGGAGACGTGGAGTTTGGTCTCTGTATGGATGTGGGTTACGATGCCGGCGGACTGCGGAAGAGGTCAGTTGAGCCACAATCAATATGTTTGCAAGTATGACATACTGCGGCAACACCTTCCAGGGTCTTGGCCTTGTAGCCGGCGAGCGCATTCGCTCTAGCAAATTGCGTCTAGTACAGTCAGTCACGTTCCAACAACAGACCATTATATAGCTCACCAGGTAGAGATAGTCTTGGACCATGTAGAACTTGAATCTCTCCACAGGTAAGGTACCGTCACCCATCTTCTCGACAAACTCGTGCTCTGTGAACTCTTTCCAGACTTGTTGGACGTCTTCGCGTTCTAACAGCCAGTCCACAAAGCCGCCACTGCAGATCTTGGTGTTAGCGTAGCTTTGTGGAAGTGGATACGGATTGACTTACGGAGGAAAGGGCATGATATTGAGGGAGTGGAAGTGGTTGATCGGACCGGAGCCCTTGCCGAGATCAACACTGGTCTTGATGCCAGCCTCAACATAGCGGCCAGCTGCACGAACTGCTCTTTCCATACTCAAGCCATTGGCAACATTACAGGCGATTGCAGCTGTGAATTGTTTAGTCTTTCATCAATAGTTGCAAAGACGTAGTACATACAGGCGAGTGAGCATCCAGTGCCATGCGTGTTTCTCGCGACCTGATACTTTGACTCGAAAACATAAAAGTCACCATCAGTATAGAGGACGTTGACCAGAACCTCCTTCTCATCATCAGTAGTAGCAACCTCATAGTTCTTCTTCAACGGGATATGTCCGCCTTTGATCAAAACACTTTTAGGGCCCATCTCAGCAACAGCCTTGGCTAGTCGCTTCATACCGTCCAGATCCTTGATGTCGTCGATCTTGTTTCCAGATTCCTCAAGCAGCAGGAGTGCTTCGGGGATGTTGGGTGTGATCAGTCCCGTCACAGGTAAGAGTTCAGCGCATAGGGTCTTGATGGCTTCTTCTTTGAGTAGTCTTGCTCCACTTGTCGCAACCATGACCTTCAGCACGTCAGTTGAGCGGCTCTAGGGCTGGCGATAATGCATACCGGATCGATGATGCTGCACGCGGGCTTGTATCTTCTGATAGCATCTGCGACGACCTGTATGGTACCAGCGGAAGCCAGCATACCTTTTGTTCATCAGCTTGAATTTCAAGGAGTCACAGTAGAAAGATGGACGATAATAGCAAGGCGAAGAATAAAGAGATCAATTTACCTGTCTTGACTACATCAATTCCGACATCTTCAGCACAAGCATCGATACACTTCTTCACAAAGTCTGATGGTGTTTCGTGGATGCCAGTAACGCCTTGGGTATTTTGAGCGGTCAAAGCCGTGGTCGCAGTCATAGCATAACAGCCATGAGCAGCGATGACTTTTTGGTCGGCTTCGAGGCCTCTGTCAGTTCATCGAAATCAGTCGACCATGGCTTATTTTATCGAGCTGTTGATTTCTTACGCGCCACCTGAACTGTCAGACCCTGCAACGACAAGAATACGTTTTGCATTTGTCATTTTTTGTTTTGTCTGATAATAAATTGTGCGAAGGATGCGTTGGGTTTAATGTCGAGGTTCGCAGCTGCCGTCATCGGGTGATTTGACCGAGCCGCTTTCGGCCCGCTCTGTCATTTAGCTCCTCCTCCATCCGACCACTTCTAAATCATGAGTGAGGTGCTTTTTCACGCTACACAAAGGTTCTCAATCCGAATCTGACTCGTCAAATTCAGGAACGTCAGGATCTGAATAATTGTCAGTAAGATGAGGTTGGGTTGTCCGAAAGTTGTGGCCTGTCTTACCTCTCACAAGTTGATACTCGAAGCGACCTTGCACCTTGGTCGCCAGAGTCTCACGAATCAGATCCTGCTCCTCACTACTCAAAGACGCATCTAGAGATGCCATATCGATCGACAAAACCAGGCCCCGACTTCCTGGTCCCAAGTTGTCAATGAACTCTAGTAGGCCATCCGCCGTGAACACTGATAGACCATTGAAAGTGACGGTTTTCAGGTTACCCAAATTTGAGAGTTTTCTCAAGGTCTGATCGCTCAAGAGCCAACCACTGACAGAGAGATCTTCCAGCTTCAGTAGGTTTTCTCCAATGAGCTGTAGTTGATCATCTTGGAAGTAATCGGATGTTCTAGTGAGTTCGAGGTACCGCAGATCGCTCAACTCGCATAGAGCTTCGCAGAGCTGATTACGAGCGGCAGGCTCCAGGGGATCGGGGTCCGACTTCAGTACCAGACTCTGGAGTTTCGTCTGCAGACCAATGGCTGCATGGAAGTCTTGGTGGTCCCGTAATACGTACATACAGTCATCTTTGGCGCTGATCTGTAAGTCTTCCAAGTCAATACCTTCCTCGCTCAGAGCTGGCGTCAAGATATCAGGGGCTGAGACAAAATCAGTCAAGTTGACTTCGCGCAGCTTGGTGCATTGCTTCAGCCACTCTATCATGCCATCCAGAGTATCTTTATGCATCTCCTTGAGGTCGTGCGGTGCTTGCGTGTCACGCAACTTGAGCGTTTCGACCGCTGTACAGTCCTGCATCAGTCCAAGCCCTTCGATTCCCTTGTCTGGGACTGCAAGTGATAGAAACTTCAGCGATCCAGCATGTGTGCTGAACGCCTTGCATGTTTCGATTCCGATTCCGCACTCTCCTATGTTTTCGAACCATTGTAGTGTGTTCTTTGGCATATGGTTCAAGAATCGTGCAAGCTGACTGTCAGAGTCGTCATCGCGCCTAGTACGTTATGAGCAAGATTTAGTACTTCTAAAGGGGGAGAACCCGGCTTACCATTGATAGATGTTGATTCTGTTGAGATGAGGGCAATGTTCGTGTAGCAGATTTTGGATGGTTTCATCGCCTAGGGTCTTGCCATCCCACAATTCAAGCGACCTTAGCCTACTCAAATCAGGTGCCCAACGTGGCAAAGCACTGGTAAAGACTTTGGTCAAGTTAGTCGTTTTGTATGAAAGCGTCCGAGATAGGCTTACTGTTGTATTCGCTCAAAATAGGCTCCGTGAGCTCCTCGAGCATTGGAGCAGCTTTGACAATAGCTGGGATAATAATCAGTTGGACAGCACGATGATAACGTAAGCGGAACACACCATCTCCAATTGCAACGACTGTCTGCCGCATATTGCTCGATCTGAGAGCACGGGTCTTGCCCCTGGTCTGGCTGGTAATGTTGAACCTGGCAAGAGATCCAGAAAAGAAGTTTCTGGGCCGCAGTCAGCATATGTCTACTTCAATGCTGTGCTCACAGACTTACTGCTGGATCTTGCCTCTGAACTTGTCGTCATCAAGTAGCTCATGGAGATCCCGTAGATCAAGCACTCTCAAGTAGTGACAATATGGGAACAACGTCTCTTCAGTGCAAGAAAGCAATATGGTTCTCCATAGGATGGACCACCTTTGAACAGCTGTTTCTTGCTCTTGCAGAGGCGATGCTTCGTTACCTCCGCTTTTTACTGGTGCATTGTGACTTGCGCTGAGGTATATTAGCAACTTTAGCAATCATTCATGAGAAACACCACGGTTACCGATAGAGATTTGCCAGAGCTCCAGAGCCAGCTAGATGTTTACTAGACACGGCACAGTTGTACAAGCTCGAGAAGTCGTTACGTGCAGCAAGCTCATCGAAGAGAAGCTGCCAAACGTCAGGAGGCAATCTCACTGCCGTAGTGACAACTTCATCGTCAGCAGACATTTTCCCGATACAGTGTTTTCAGTAGATACGAGAGCGAAAATAATGGCTAGTTGTCGCCGTCCGTTTGGTTTGGTCCTTGAATGACGTGCCTGCCTGTTTCGACGCGTCTTATCTCCGTGTTAAACCCAAAACGCGTCTTCCCACATCTATACTGCGTACAGGCATCAACTCTTGGCAGCCAACACTACAACTCTTTCTTTTCGCCTTGCTGGTATTTCGTTCTTGCTAGTCAAGCTCAGTCAGCCGATCGAAATGTCCGCTCTCAGTTTCTCCTTCTCGCCAGAAGCTACTGCCAAAGTACACGATGCTTTGATCTGTTTGGCCAAGTTCGGCGAGACAGTGTGTATGGAAGCCCGTGGCGACATTGTAAATTTCCACAAATGCATGATATGTCTTCTTGGATTTGCTAATGTTTGGACTCTAGCTCACTTTGACGACATTGAATTCCTCCAAGACCTCGTATGCTTCTTTCGCTCTGGACGCAAAAACCTTCTTCCTCTCATACAACTTTGGCTTGGGGGAAGGCGCCAGGTTCACATGTCAATTATACAACAAGGTCGGATTCCGAGTAGTTGACAGGACTGAGCTTGGCTGACAAGTTGTTAGGCTCTACTTGCTGTATTCAAAAGCCGCGTAACAGATCCTCGTGGCGGTGACACGTCAATCGAGAGATGTGAAGTCAGCGTAGAGGATAAGCCCGACAAAGTGCAATGTCGCCTCGTTGTCAGGATGGTATGCAAACATGGTAAGATTGTATCTTGAACCACATGGAAAGAACTGAGTTTGACAATCCAATAAGGTGTTACCAAAACCTATCGTCTGACCTACGAGTCGGTGGAAGTATCACATGCACTCTTCGACCGATACAACGCTCCGAACGGATGGAGAATATCCTCACGCATATTGAGGGAGTACATTGAATACTTCGGGGTCAAGACAGAACAACTGGATTTGCTTGTTAAAGACGAGAAAGCTATTTTTACCAGCTTCACCGAGAAAATCATGGATGGCAAAGGTGTGAAGACTTATACAATACTTAGAGAGTCTTGCTAACGGCAAAATCTAGAGATCCTCAAACAACCACTCGAGACAGCCATCTCCCTAAGCATCATGGATTTTGATGATCTTCATGCTGAGGAAGATGTTCATATTGTCATCAACGTCAAGGATTTCAAGGCTATCGTCACACATGCTGAGACTTTGAAGGCACCGATTTCTGCACAATTTTCGCGTCCCGGGCGACCGCTATTGTTCAGATATACAGACAAAGGACTGACTTGTGAGTTCATACTCATGACAACTGGCATCTCCCAAGCCATACCCCCTGCAACCGCACCGAAAGTCGCATCGACCCGTCCTGGAAGTCGATTCTCCAGGCAGCCTTCGACAGTACCGCTTCGACCATCAAGGCAATCCACAGTAGACGCGGACCCCTCTACAAGAGAGCCGTCCATGGCACCGGTCGTGCCGCCAAGGCAGTCTTCTCATGTGCCGGCACAGAGCGTAGAAGGTAGAAACGCCGATATGGCACCTCCACCTAAGCCTGCTTCTGTCACTGGTGTGCGTGAGCGTAGAATCCTAGGCGGCACTCTTGGACGTCAGATATCCCAAGCCACTACCACTTCAGATCCAGATCGCACCAGTCTTTTTGTGGCACAAGATGAGGATGACGAGCTGAGATGGGAGCCAGCGAACCATGAAGAAGAACCAGAGCAGGATGAGATGTTGGCGTGGGATGCCAATGCAGATGTTGTGAGTGAGGGCCAGCAATTTTCTTGGAGCATGCTGACTTTTCTTCTAGGGAGCCTTCCATCCTACAGTCCGCGATGCTTTTACCCACGAGCCGCCGCCGCTGAGCCAAAGTCTCAACAGAGAGACGCAGGGAATGCCGCCGACCCAGAGACTTTCTCAGGTAAGCACCTTCTTGAGGTATCTGTTTACGTGGCTAACACTTATCGCAGATGAATGGGTTATTCGACTGAGTCTTCGTGGTGTGGTGTACCTATCACGAATTCTTGCCAACGTATATTTCGACATTGATCGAATGTCATGAGGTGATGATCCAGCTCGTCGCACACCCAGCACCAATATGCTGGACCTTGCCACCCACATCGAGCTCATTCCAGCGACCTTTGACGTCGCGTTGCTCATCAGTAGGTAAGCCGCAATTGCCGTGCTCACCCCAGCCCCAAGCTAGAACTTTGCCAGCAGTGGTCAGAACAAGCATGTGCTCACTACCAGCAGCCATGGCAGTCACTGGTAGATCTGCAGGGGGAAGTTGCCCATGGTCGTCTCTGCCCCAAGCGACGAGCCTGTTATCAGATAGTAGAGCATAAACACCGCCCCATGTGGCCTGTACATCGATCCAATCGTTGAGTGTCTGAGGAGTGCTTGGCTTGATGTTGAATCTGTCGCGCTTTGCTAGACCAAACAATTGTAATTTGCCTTCGGTAGGATTGCCAAAAACGCAGGTAAAGTCTTTACCACAGACCGCCCGAGAAACTGGGAATGATATGTCATCAATTTTGCGAGGTTGCCAGACAACACCAAGCGGAGTACCCAGCTGGCCATGCTGACCATTACCCCAGCCATAGACGTCTCCATTGGACAAGACAACTATAACATGACCCATACAGGCAGCCAAATCGATCACCTGAGTACCTGTAGGTGGAAAGTTTGGGATCTGACTCAAGGATTCTGATCTCACTACACCTTGATCAAGACCTAATTCTCCTTTAGCGCCACTGCCGCAGACGAAGATTGGACCTTGCGTCGACGCAAAGATGGAGGCATCCCATGTAGCTGCAACAAAGTCTATGTTGGGCAACTTGAGTGGAGTGAATGATGAGATAGAGACTGTTTCTGTATCAAGAGCACACCGGCCATCACTGTTCTCTCCAGTAGCATAGACAGTCCCAGCTTTTGTGAGAATCAAGGTATGATTCCCGCCAGCTTTGATGGAAGTGATTGGGGCATCGAGCTTGTGAATGTTGACGAGTGACGGCGCAGAAAGATCATCGTCATGACCGATCCCAAGCTGACAAGAGCCATTGGAACCCAGAGCGAAGATTGGCATTGTCAAAATAGTTGATGTTCGCAAAAGTGAGGGATGCTCATTAGCATGAGAGAGAGTGAGCTGCGAAGCGCCAAGACCTCCCAACGCACGGCTAAATCGCGGCAAGATCCAAGCCGAGCCACTCGCACCTGCCAGAATTTCGCAAGCCCACGCTCCCGCCTTCTGAAGACCCGAGAGAGACCTTTTCCGCGCCGACCGACCAGACGACTTTTCGACAACCTCCACACAACCAACCGCCAACATGTCGTCCTCCCAGAGCGTCCAGTGCTTCGGCAAGAAGAAGACCGCCACCGCTGTCGCCCACTGCAAGCAGGGCCAGGGCCTCATCAAGGTCAACGGCCAGCCCATCTCGCTCGTCCAGCCCGAGATCCTTAGATTCAAGGTCTACGAGCCTGTCCTCATCCTCGGCCTCGACAAGTTCGGTATGCGATTACCTATTTCCCGGAAAGACAGAAAGAGAAGATGAAGGAAAGAGCATGGGACAATTTGGAGAATGGATGGGGACGCACACTGCTGCACACGCGAACTTGGATATTGTTTTTGGACACGAATCGCTGACAGGGTTTTCTTCTACAGCCGGTGTTGACATCAGAGTCCGCGTCTCCGGTGGTGGTCACACCTCCCAGGTTTACGCCATCCGTCAGGCCATTGCCAAGTCAATCGTACGTTACAACTCTCTTCGCAAAGACAACACCCACCACGATCCGATCGCAGAATATAAAGAGGAGGGACTTGAGGAATGCAACGCATACACATGGACCTTTCCGATGTGATTGCGCGCGACACTCTTTCCAAACACCACACGATTTAAAGGACCCAGACTAACGCGCTTTCCCAAAGATTGCCTACTACCAGAAGTTCGTCGATGAGCACAGCAAGAACCAGCTGAAGCAGGCTCTCGTCGCCTACGACCGCACACTCCTCGTCGCCGACAACAGAAGATGCGAGCCCAAGAAGTTCGGTGGTAAGGGTGCCCGCTCGCGCTTCCAGAAGTCCTACCGTTAAACAATTCTCCTTTGCTGGAGACTGTTTACTGGTGGGTCGGTGGCACATTCGCATTGGTGACCTTCGACTTTGGGGTTGCTGTGGGTGGTGGATGTTGTGATATCCCTCCCTTCAAGCTAGGCGCGTGTGCACTGGGGGAAAAGGGAAATGTTAAAAGGGAATCCAAAATCTTTTTCATGACGGCATAGGCAAGAGAATATTCCAAAAGCGATAACTTTTGCTGTTGTCCAGCTTCAACAACAAACACCACCCTGTCTTTCCCTGCGCATGGTGCCAGCTTTCCAAAGTCGTAGCGAGCAAGAGAGAGAGAAAACGAAAAGTTGTGTTGTCGAAAAGCAAGCATACCAAAAACGAGACCAAAGACCTTTTATCATTCTTTCTCGACACCTTGACAAGCATTTGCTGATTTGTTGGAGCTAAATGTTCGTGATATTGACATGTTCATCTATGATAGGATGACGGCCAGCATTGCTCTCCCCAGACTCTCCCGCCGTTGGCTGGTCCACTGCTTGGTAGCCATCAATGTATGCTGGTGGTTGCTGATCTGCCTTTATTCCCTGACGGCATCTGCTTCACCATGCTTGCTGTAGCTGCTCTCCCATACAACGTGATGGTCACCCAACAAAGCGACGAAACCCTTCATCTCTGCTCTGACTCGCAGTTGCAGATACTGGGTGGAAGGATGTCTCACTTGACAGTGTTGTCGTAAGCTCTTCTGGCCGCGAGATCAGGTTGTGATTCCCGTAGTTGAGCACTCCTCACGTTCAGCCTTCGTCAGCGGTCGAATCATTCTGCGAGTCGTCTGCGTCGTCGGTCTGAGCTGTAGTTGAGCGTCTTGAAGCACCGCCATTTGTGCTTCTTCTGTTTTGCACTGCTGCTTTCTCACCCACTGGCAAGGCATTGTCCCAATTCTTCTTGCATACTGGGCAACGCTCATTGTTGTTTTGAGCTCTGAAGGCCATGCGTTTACAGTGATGGTGTAATCGGCCGGAGCAATCTAGGTCGGAGCATCGTTCTCCCTTTGTCGAATATTAGTGACTGTACATGATTGACGCGAAACGGGTAGGGAGTACCATTGTGATAAGGCTCTTGCAAGCAGAGCAAGTCTTGATCCTCTCATCTTCGTCATCGTTGTATGTCTCGACCAGCCAGCCGCGTAGCTCCATCAAAGCGCGTGGAGTCAAAGTGTAGAAGTCCTTCTTACTGTGCTCGAACCAGCCCTCGTCGACCATGGCTTGCAGCATTCTCTGAGCCTGCATCATGGTCAGACTTTGGGCCTGTGCACCCTGTGTCGCTTCCACATCTTGATTTGCAGGGGCCTTTGCCAGTCTCAAAGCCTCGGTCGACTTGATGGCGAGGACTTCGCTGCGGTGGCTATTGTTGGTCTCGAACATTGCATCAAGGCAGCGTTTCACCCAAGAAATTTCGTCTGGGGTATGCGTGGTTGCGAGTTGAGTGATCGAGTCTGATGAGACATTGACGAGAGCGTAAATGCGTGTCCGGTCATGTTGAGAGAGCGTGTTACGAATCTCGAGATCGAAGGGTGAGATGGCGGCATTAGTCACGTTGATGTAAGTAGAGACATCCTCTTCGGTTATGTCGGCGGGTTGGATATCGCGACCATCTTGTGCTTGTACCGGTCAGCCGTGTGTTTCGAAGATGCGCGTACGGGCGTCTTCCTACCTTGAGCATTCTTAATGGCTGCAAGGATTGGTCTGGCTTCTTCGAATGTCAGAGTAGCGCGGGACAAAAAGGATTGTAAGAAAGCGCGATGGCTGTTGTTGTACACATCATCATCCTCTCCGTTTTGTGACATGATTACTATGCGATGGTGTGGTGCACGAGAAAATGCAGGACGACGAGATTCAGGAAGACGCGTTCCAATCTTGGCCGCGTCGGCTCGTCATCACACTTCCCTCTTTGGTCGCTCCTGCCTCGACGCTCCATCTGTCTCGAGAGCTTGACAGTCTCTGTCAATTAATTCCATTTTTGTATTTGAAGTAAGTGTCTGATTGCACCTTCTCGCCGTTGTCTTCTCAAGCACAATCCAAAGTGTTGCCACTCGCCCAAGTGTCCGACTGCCTTTCAACATGCGGTCTCCTTTCATAGATGCTCCACTGCCCGACGCTTTCAATTATCAGCAAACCAAGCTGTTCAGCGGCATACAAACTTCCCGTGATGCTCACAGACGTGTGAGCATAAGGCGTACATCGACCCGATCTCAACCCCCTGCTACTCACATCCACCAATTCACTCTTCCTTATCGCAATCGCTCTATCACCATGAATCATCCCAATGACAAACCCACCAAACCCAGAATTTACAAGAACCACACGCGATCCATCAAGAAACACAACGGATCAAAAAAGAATAACAAGAACGCCAAAGTGCAGAACAAATCCCACCAGAACGACCAGAGTCAGCAGAGTAACAAGATCGACAAGAACAGCCAAAGCAACCAACCGCCGAACAATACCGACCAAGCTCAAGCTTCTCATCTCTCATCTGCACCTTCATATCCCGCCATGTCTGAGCCACAAACAAGCGAACCTGGTATCTCTGAACGAAGAGGCATCAGATGGGTACGTGGCATGACTTTTTGACCCGGACGAACACTCACATCTCTCCAGATCCCCGACGACCTTAAAGAGCCGACTTCCACATTGGTCTTGACTAGTTCGAGAAAACAATTCGTCGACATTCGTATCTTTTGCCAGAGAGGTCATCCATTGCCAAATGAAGGTCAGTACTCGACTCTCATCCTAGACTACTGGTCTTTTATTCCTCGTCACTACATCGTCGACCAAACCTGTCCCGTATCTCGATGCTAACACCTCGCTAGGCGGCCCATCCGAACTCCTGGACTGGGGCATTGCTGGCGAATCATCAAGCACCTTCGTCGATGCACCATCTCTGCATCACCCGTCTAATCCTCCACCGCCAACAGATGGCTCTTTGAGGTCTATCTGTCACACCACCTTTTCCCACTGGATCGACAGTCGCACCGATACTCCTGGGCCCGATCAAGGTGACATGTATCCCCAGAACGAAAATCTGACTCTTGAACTTGGCTCCATGTACAACCCTCTCACCAGATCAGAGCAGCCCTATGAAGAGCATTGGGCCGACTTCTCGGCTTCTCCTGTGGATGGAAAGCGTTGGAGCATCGTTATCGATCTCGACGACCCTGGGCACAGAGCCAAAGGACGTGTGATTAGAGTTGGTGAGCACTGTCAGGCTATCCTCAAAGTCGGAGAGCAAGTCTCTGTCGAGCGCTGGAAGTTCGAAACCTCGGAGGTAGAGGGAAAAGGTGCTTGGAAACGCCTTTCTAGATTGGGAGACATGTTCTTGCCTGTCTCATTGACCTTCACACCCGAGAGAGTGGTCGAGGGCAACACTCTGACTTATGGAGATCACAAATGGGAGGTCAAGGAGGTTCACTCGTGGTGAGCTTTCCTGTCAGAGAAGCCAGATGACCACAGAATGGGATCCAGGATACATTCGCTCCAGTAGATCTGAAGTTGTACTCAGTACAGCCAAGGTAGACCTCCCTATAGCAAAAAGAAATTGGAAGAAAGAACGAGTCCCAGGTTCACGTACGGGCAGGGTTATGCCAACAGCTATTGAATTTCTTGCCAACCAGGATCCATTCTTGGACCTAACATTGCTTACTCACTCTTTTCATTCTCGTCTAATACATCTATATACATTTGACCAAGCCCCCGCCACATAAATCGTTGGCGGATCCTCTGGCAAGAATGTTCTAACTCATCAACTCATCCCATCACACTCCACCAAAAAAAAAAAGGACAAGCAGTGTGAGCAGGATCGAGGTTGGGCTGATCGAACAATGGTGACGGTAGCGTCTCAGTGCAATGCTTTTCGTACTGTTTCTCTCTGAATCCACCACTTCCTACATGCGCACCTCTCCTTGACAACTTCTCGCTCCCACCTCTCGCTTTCTCATTACTTGAACCATGATTCCTCAAGTAACCTTCTTTCCGATAGCCTCAGCCTCCTGCCTCAGCTTGGCAGGAATAGGCAGCCCCCTCCTCTTCCTCTCCTGCACCTCGGCCACGATTTCCTCGACCATCTCATCCCAAGCACGACCCGGGTCATCAGGCAATCCCAAAGTCGGACTCCTCGCTTCCTTCTCGAGACTCTGTCTGACCTGCTCTTCACTAGGCTTGGAATGTTGCTTGACCTTTTGCTGCAAGAACTGTTTGCCGGGAGAAAGCAGGAAAAGGGAGGTGGCGGAGACGGCGATGATGGTGTAGAAATAGACACGTTGCCAGATCAGGAGGGATGAGCTGAAGCCGAGGAAGATGAAAGGCGCGACGGTGAAGGAGAAGGCGAGTTGGGTGCAGAGCCAGGTGAAGATGTCGTAGTAGCGTTTTGAGGGGAGAGCTTTGGTGCCGTCGGCGCTCATAAAGAAGGGACGGATCAGGCGGCGTGAGTCTGTTTCAATAGTGTTAGTATCATACTATCTTAATAGTAAGAACTTGACAAGACTCACTCTTTGCAGAATTCTGAATGAAGCTCGCGAGCACAAATGCAAGGTAGTATCCAGGGTAGAAACCGTGCCAGAACGCACTGGTAACAAAGGTAGCCATACTAGCTCTGAAGCCAGGTTTCTTGCCCTTAGGTGTGACACGCAAGTAGATATAGTTCCTCAACCACATGTTGGTGTTGATGTTCCAGTTACCAAGGTAAGCATGGCTGTTTTGAGCCAATTCAATTTCAAGAGGTTTCACGTTTTGCAATCTGTTCCAATCAGCCTTGCCGGTCTTGGGGTCCACGCCCTTGAAGCCGATGCCTGAGAGAATGCAAGCGCCTTCGGTGAGAGACCAGACACCGTAGTACTTCATGCGAGTCGTGACTCCCAGCATGTGCAGTACCCATACGCGGCGGAAGAGGCCATATTGCTTGTAGCCATCGGAGAGCAAAAAGTCGGGATAGTAGTAACCAGAGAATTGAAGGAAAGCAAGAATCCAAAGAAGTCCAAAGGCGGCCTTCCATGCTGCGGGTGTACCGCTACGAGGAATCTTGCGCTGCTTGCGAGTAGGCGGTGCCTTGGAAGGATCAACACCAGGAGGTAGCTCGAACATGGTAGTCTCGATCCATCTGCGGTAGTCCACGTAATCGAAGGCAGGGCCAGCAAACAACGAAGGGAAGAAGAGCACGAAGCCAGCATAATCGAGCAAGCTAGGCAACTTTCGCAGCGCACGATCCTTCTGATGGTCGGTCAAGGAGGCTTCGGGAAGCGTGCCGTCGTATACGTTCCAGCAGAAGGCTGTCAGTTTCATGACCAACACCATCTGGGCCCCAGTGATGTCGACCGAGCTAGGGTCGTTGACAATTTGACGGTAGATGTGGTTAACAGACATATGGCCCATCAGGAACACAAAGCCGACCCATGGCATATACGGCCCCTGTACATATGCTGCAATCGAGTACGCACCCGCAGCGCTGATGAAGATGGTACGCAGACCGGCCCACAAGTCGAAAAGACCGATGAGGTAGAACATGGATACTCTGGAAGGAGTCAGTAACGATTGTGGAATCACATCGGTGCGATTCTTACGCAATAATGAAGCCATTCTTTTGGGCTGGCTTCGAGTCGGGTATACGCTTGAGCACTCCAGCCAGAGGATATGACAAGAGGAAGGAGAAGATGAGTTTGACTGCACGTTGTCAACTTCGTCTGTTGGCCTGGACTGAGGCTCGCTTCGTCGATACATACGTTCATCAGGAGCTGCCCCAAGTTTGCCAGCCACGTAAACAAACGCTATAGCTCATTGTCAGTAAAGCTGCTTTCCTGCCCGCATTGAAACCATGTCCAATATGCAGCACTCACGGGCGTTGATGTAGGGCAACATCGTGAAGCTTGCGTCGTAAGATCAATCCCAGAGAGATCTCAGCAATACGATTCAGAGTGTTTGAGAGATTTTGGAAGGTGCTTCAAAAGATTCCAGGTTTGGCTTCTGACACACGTGGATAGGTGGTTTGCTGTCTCAAAAATGACGTAGCACAAGCTTATGACGGATTAGTGCACGTGTTATGCACTCGCAGGTCTCGTATACGTGGAATATATGGACATCAAATTCAACGGCAATATCATGTTCATCACTTGCATGTTTGGGTTGGAAAGAAGTTGTAAAGGGCAAAAGACAACATGCTCATATGCGACTATACACGCTGGCAACTTGGCCATTGCAATGCATGAAGCAGTGCTTTCATAAGTATTTCTATGGGAAGCCTCGATCAACACGGCTCGTTCTGTGGGCAGCACCTCTCATCTTTCTCCAACGTCTTCTGTCTGCGCTTCTTGCTTTGTAAAAGGAAACTGCTTCATGTGGCAAGGAACCACGGCTACTCGTCGATCGGATCAAGCAGAGATTAGGGGGTTCGTGAGGGCGAGATGTTTAGCGACCCTTGGCGACTCTGGAGACGATGCTCTCGTACTCGATGTCATCGGGGTCGTTGGCCTGGATATCGGCGGCAAGGCCGTTGAGGGCGCGCTTGATGGCTTCCTTGGACGATGAGTACATCATGCGGGGCTGCAGGGAACCAGTTAGTCTCGTGTGTATTTGAGGATTGGCTGCGGAAGGTATGCTCACGTATTGCGATGCATCATCGGGGACCCAGGCGATGAAGGTAATCTTGCTTCTGTAGCAGCAGTCAGTATGCGACGAAGGGGCAAGACAGATCAAGTGTATTGTGACGCACCTCTTGCCCTCGCCGGCGGTGTCGTACTCGACATCGTAGACGGCGTATCTGCCACCAATGCCCTCGTTTCCTCTTCGGTCCTTGCTCTTTGCGTTGAGAAGCTTCTCGCGGAAGACGGAGTAGTTGGCCTCGGTCGACGAGTCCTCAACGACAATCTCCTTCCAGTCGTCCGAGATCTTGTAGATGATCCACTTGGTCGACTTGCCGAGCTTGAGGTCGTTGAATGCAGTGATGCACTCGGGCGAAACGGAAACACTATGGTCGGCAACGTCAGCGCCATCTTCTGGACATCGGGCCGCAGTCAGGGCGGGCGGGAGGTGAGGATGAACATACCCAGATTGGGCCTAGAGATGGCCATGTTAGTATTTGAGCGAACAGAAGTGGTTGGCGAGGAACATACCATCTTGAATGTCTGTCTAGCAGTTATAACACACGGTGGTGGCTATTCGAGCGGTGTCAGCCATCAGTTATGTAGCGCCGGGCTGAGGCAACAGCATTCGTAGCAACAGCACATGAGCAGGACAGGCTGCCATTGTACGCGTGTGCAAAAGATAGCGGCAACATACCAATTAAGACAATGGATCGGAAAAGTTCGAAGGTGTGTTGTTGGTAGACAACAAGTGGTGCTGGCGCCGCTGTGAGCTTGGTGCCCCTCCCGCGCCCCGTGAACTCCGCGACTTCCCTCGCTGGCCCACACACGTGACATTCAAACAATGACGACGGCCTTCCTTCCAATTTCAGCCTCATCTCTGTCGACTCCGACCTTTCACATGCGGACAATCGGCTCCAGTTGAGAGGCTTCAAGTAACCTTGGTGATGCATCAATCTCATGGAAACACGCAACCTCGACAGCACTGTCTACGAGGAGCAACATTTCATCTTCTTACAAGTACACATCGCTGAATGCACTATTCCACTGTCTATCAAACACACCATCTGAGAGAGGAGAAATGTTTGTACATTTATAACGACACGGCAGAAATGCCACAAGGCTTTTAGCTACAATACATAATAACATAAACGCCCGTCAAAGGCTAAAGGAAATTTGGGGTATCATCGAGTCTTCAAGGTGCGATTGGCTTAGAACATGCCGCCACCGCCCATACCACCCATACCGCCCATGCCACCCATAGGAGGCATACCAGGGCCCTTCTCCTCAGCGGCCTCAACGATGGCAACCTCGGTGGTACCGAGGAGCGAAGCAACACCAGAAGCATCTCTGAGACCGGTGCGGACAACCTTGAAGGGGTCGAGGATACCGGCGGCAATCATGTCGACGTACTCGCCCTTGGCGCTGTCGAAGCCCTTGTTGAAGTCCTGACCGAACTCATCCATGATCTTGCCAACGATAACGCTGCCCTCAGCACCGGCGTTCTCGACAATGGCGCGAGCGGGGCGGGTGATGGCGTTCTTGACAATGCTGATACCAAGCTGCTGGTCAAAGTTGGCGGGCTTGAGATCGTTCAAGGCGTTGGCGGCGGCCTTGATCATGGCGGTACCACCACCGGGGAGGATACCCTCCTCGACGGCAGCGCGAGTGGCGTTAAGAGCATCGACGAGGCGGTCCTTCTTCTCACCAACCTCAACCTCTGAGGAACCACCGACCTTGATGACGGCAACACCACCAGAGAGCTTGGCAAGGCGCTCCTGGAGCTTCTCCTTCTCGTAGTCAGAAGTGGTGGGGTCGGCAATAACACCGCGGATCTGCTCGCAGCGCTGAGCGACCTGGTCCTTGCTGCCCTCACCGTTAAGGATGACGGTGTCCTCCTTGGTGATGGTGATGGAGCCAGTGGAACCGAGCATCTCAGGAGTGGCCTTGTCGAGCTTGATGTCGAGCTCGTCGGTGAAGACGGTACCGTTGGTCAGAACAGCAAGATCGCCAAGGATGGACTTGCGGTTGTCACCGAAGCCGGGGGCCTTGACAGCAGCAACCTGGAGCTGACCACGGAGCTTGTTGAGAATGCAGACAGCCAGAGCCTCGCCGTCAATGTCCTCGGCAATGATGACGAGAGGACGGCGGAGCTGCTGAGAAGCCTCGAGAGCGGGGACAATGTCCTGGACAGCGGAGATCTTCTTCTCGGAGAGAAGGATGAGGGGCTTCTCAAACTCGACCTTCTGCGACTTGGTGTCGGTGATGAAGTAGGGCGAGATGAAACCGCGGTCGAACTTCATACCCTCGGTGATCTCGAGCTCGTCCTCAATGGTCTTACCCTCCTTGACGGTAATAACACCCTCCTTGCCGACCTTCTCCATAGCGCTGGAGAGGAGAGCACCAATGTGGGTGTCGCCGTTGGCGGAAATAGTGGCGACCTGGGCGATCTCGGTGCTGGTGGTGACATCGCGCTTGTGGGCCTGGAGGTACTGGATAACAGCCTCAGTAGCGGACTGGATGCCGCGTCTCAGGTCCATGGGGTTGCAGCCAGCGGCAACGTTCTTGACGGTCTCGGAGAAAATGGCGCGGGCGAGGACGGTGGCGGTGGTGGTACCGTCACCAGCAACCTCGTTGGTCTTGCTGGCAACATCCTGGAGGAGGCGGGCACCGAGGTTCTCGAACTTGTCCTTGAGGACAATGGCCTTGGCGACAGTGACACCGTCTGATACGCGCGTTAGTCATCAATTGCTCGTTCATCTCTTTCTTTGGGCGAAGAAGCGCATACCCTTTGTGATCTTGGGAGAGCCGTAGCTGGACTCAATAAGGACATTGCGACCCTTGGGACCGAGAGTAGTGGCGACGGCTCTGGCGAGGGTGTCGATACCGTTCAGCAGAGCCTGTCTGCCCTCAACACCGAACTTGAGCTCCTAGAGGCGATTGTCAGCTTGTGGTATGGGACAGGTCAGACACAATATCGTACCTTGTGGGCGAAACGCTGCTGTTGCAGGGAAACGGAACGGAGCTTCGAGGCCGAAAGGGCAGAAGCCCGGGCACGAGAGGTGAAAGCGCGCTGCATGATGAGGCAAATGAACAGAAATGCAAAGAAATTGATATGAACCCGTTCGCTCCTGTTACTCCGCAAAGCAAATGGCAGACGAGATAAGAGGGGGAAGACGGCGACGGGGAGCGTGGAGTGTCAGGTTGAAAAATATACCAGACGCCGGCGAGCTCGTCCGAGGTTACCATTGGACAGTCTGGAAGCTTCGGTTCGCTTGGCCCGAGCGTCTCCGTGCCGGCAGTGGAAGACCGACCGACCGACATTAATACCTCTGTCGCGAGTGTCTCGCCTTGGTTCTATCTGGAGTTATGTTGTAGCCATCCATAAGCTTCGAGACTCAAGTTCCATTAATCAAAATGCACAACACTCTTGAACAGTAAGGTGACGTCCATGGAGGGTGACTGCTCGACGTTCTCTCTGGACCTTGCTCTCTAGTCCCAAGATCACCCTGTATCTCTAGAGCAGCGTGGTGACAAACACACAGAGCAGTTATTTATGGGAGGCAGTTAATGTCACAATGCTACCTGTCATCGACTGGTCAAGTGTTACAAAACAGAGACATAGCCATTGTGCTGGGGTCCGGCGTCACCAAGGCATGTAACCGATTGAATGCTTCAGGTAATGCATTCCTCGTGCCCCCAAAGGCCGCTTTAAGCTGTCGCGGATAGCTGCGCCAGGTGACGGTGGAGCCTGTTAATTCGTTGCTCATACGAAAGCTTTCGTTTGCATCTCCTTCACCGTAGTTCAATGTTCACTCTTTGTCTCCAGCGATCCACGTTTGCGGCCACAGTCGTCACTTTTCTTCTTTCATTATCTTACTCGTCCCTTTTCTTACTCACTATGCCCGACTCTGCTCGCTTCTATTAATCTACAGCATAACTCATCAAAGAAACTACCACTATTGAGGCGCTCTGAACCTCAATCCGGCACAATGCAACTAAGAAGTCTTCATTATCGCCAAAGCTGTCCGGGAGGCGCATACTATGTCTGCCAGAATGGATTTAGAGGATGTTGTTCCATCAATCCATGCGATCCAGGCGCCACATGTCCAGACACAAGCAGTACTATGTCGTCCTCTCTATCCACCACACCAAGACCAAGTTCGACCATAACTCGAACAATCCTCTCAACTTCTACACCGACAGTCACAGTAACTCCAACCACATCATCTTCGGTGACAGTGTCCTTGTCTTCGGCCACAACTAGTTCGACCAGCGTGCTACCCATTGCGACAAGTCTGACATGTCCAATCGCCAACAACACACAATACATCGACTCCAACAAAGTTCAATACTCGATTCGCTGCAATACCGACAACTCTTATGCCTCATTCAACTCAACGTCAGTCAGCACAGGCGGTTTCAGCAAGTGCTTCCCAGCATGCGATAACTTCACAGCGTGCGTGGGCTTTACGTTCGTGGGAACTGACAGTGGGGAGTGCTTCTTGAAGTCCGATCTGCCGGACGATGGTTATTCAAGCACTGCAGGAAGCAATTATGTGACAGTTGCCTTACTCGATCGGAACGCTCAAATTGTCCCACCCACTGACGCCCTGCCGACAAGTTCCTCCAACTCCTCGACAAGTTCTAAGAGTGTACCAACTGGTGCTATTGTTGGAGGAGTGATTGGTGGCTTGGCGCTTCTCGTTCTCCTCGCTCTACTCATTTTCTGTTGCCTTCGCAGAAGACGTAAGAAGAGGGAAGAGATCAATGCGGCTACACAGAGAATGCCACCAGATTCGCTTCAAACTGATGCAAAGAGCAACTCGCCTTTTTCAGCACACGGTGGTAAGTGAAAGGGCAGGTGTCTCTAGTCTATGAGCAAAGCTAAGTCTAATACAGGATTCTATCGAGGATGGTTCACAGGAGGAGCGACATCAAAGCAACCGCAGCTGGACGAATCTCAGCTCGCCAGAGAAGATTCTGCGAATGGATTCTTCGCAACTAAATACGACAAACCTGCACCACCTCCAGTCGCATACAACCCAACAGGTCCAGCTGAAGTGGACGGCCGACCCATCTATCCGTCAGCCAGTGTTGGTCCGGCTCCTGTCGAGATGGATGCAAGTCCTATAATGGCACCCAAAACACCAATGTCGCCACAAGTCGACGAATCGCCGGTCTTGGGACGGTATGCTTCGACCGCCTACACTAACCATGGGCAGAGTAGTCTTGCAGATGAGGTACGCAGGAGGCAACATGGTCGACACATCATGAGTTGGAACAACTACGATGATAGAAGTGCCATCTCGCCACCTGCATCGACGACGATGTCTCCACGAATTGGCTCTCCTGATGTTAGTCCGCTGATGAACAGCTCGCGCGATTCAACCGCGAGCAAATCGCCACCAGAGGGATATCCAAGGAACTTCATATAGTGGTACAAAGCGGAGTTGATTTCCCTACACATGGCATCACTGATTTTCTTCGTCTGAGATGTGCAATCGCTAGATACCATTGTAAATAATCCAAAGAGAGTCCTCATCATCTGAGTCTTCCGCTTGAGTTCAATCCGTGATAAGTACGAGCATTGCCTCGCCTATCTGACCTGCCCCAAGCGCTGCATATCGATCCGTAAACACGGCAAGCTTGTCCCGGCTCAATTTGTACTTTTGAGGGGTCTGTTCTTATCAACCGCGTGCTGACTACCGAGACAGTTTTTAGGACAAGCCTTCGGCAAAAGCTTAACGAGGGGTTCTTTACACGGATAAGCACTCTTGGTCAAGTGTCAAGCCGAGTGGTTCCCGCACTTATCTTTACATGCAGTGGTTATATCGGTGTTATCTACACCCACAGTCGAGCGCCACCCCGTGACAAGAGTGCGGTGTTGACAAATGGCCGAACAAAAGTCTCTTGACACTTGGCCTCGCTTCCTCAAGAGAGTCTGGATTATTGACACGATTGTGAAAAGGCACAAACTTATTGAGAATTAGAGTCAATCCCACTGAGAGCCACTACCGTTGGGGGTGTTTTTACCCCCAGCTCGTCGACCAGCGGGGCAAGGTCCATCCGGCCGCGGCACAGCTGGCGACGTCTGCTCGCGTGCTTTCACCACGAACACCCACCTTCAGCCTACCCATCTACTCGTACTATCGACCTTCTGGATTCGAACAGCTCAAGTGACCGCTTTTTCATCTACCTACACTTAGCTTAGCTAGAAGGTTGACACGGGAAAGCATCTAGGTACGAATGAAGATGCCGCTGGCTAGTCTACATGATCGTTCTATCCTCCTTCCAAACAAGGCACTAGCAGATGCTCATCTTGCTCTCGGCCTCTATCTCCTCCTCTTCTCATCGCGTTAGGGCTATCCGAGTTAGGTATTCATATCATCCGGCTGTAACATACTTCCGGATCGATATGCAATGCAATTGCAATCTATCAAATGGCTGTATGGCGATATATCCCCTGAACTCTACTATCTCTAAGAGGAAGGAGGAATGATTGATGGCTGACCTATAAGATTGAGCTCGAACGCTTCGAGGTAAGTCACAGTGCCATTGTCTTTCGCTCTTGAACTCGTCGAAGGCATACCTTGCCTCCCAATACCCTTCGTTACCATGCATCTCTCCTTACTAAGCCTGAGTGTATTGGTCTCTTATGTCCTCGCCTCGCCTACTGGAAACTATGTTATCCACGAAAAGCGCGATGCCACTCCTATGGGCTGGAGCAAAGCCGACCGCCTCGACCGCCGTGCTCTGATTCCGATGAAAATCGCCTTGACTCAACGCAATATTGAACAAGGTGCCGACTACCTGCATGAGGTCAGTCACCCAGAGTCTGCCAAGTACGGTCAACACTGGACTGCTCAGGAGGTCGCAGACCATTTCGCGCCCAGGTAAGAGCCCCTCTCCTTATCACGAAGTGCTTACTCTGTAATTGTCAACGTGCATGACGCTGTTAAGACGAGGAGAGCTACCCATTGGGAGCAGTGTTTGCACGTGCTCTCACCAGAAGAAGCTTCCATTTCTCAAAAGTTTATGCCTTTCCATAGCCCAATTCACCACACTCAATCCTCTTAGGATCGCCGTGTGACTATATGACAGAGGACAAAGCTGACATTTCTTGCTCCAGTGATGAGACCATCTCGTCTGTTATGGACTGGTTGATTGCTTCTGGTATCTCCTCCGACAGCGTCAAGTTGAGCAAAGGCAAGAACTGGATCAACCTTGAAGCTTCAGTCGACCAAGCAGAATCTCTGCTCAACACCAAGTACCACATCTACGAGCACGGTGCTACCGGTCAGCCCCACATTGGCTGCGACGAGTACAGTCTCCCCAAGCACCTCAAAGATCACATTGACTTTGTTACTCCCTCGCTTCACTTCGACACCAGAGTCAGAGAGCGTTCTGACAAGCTTGACAAGCGTGAGGTGACGCCCGATACTGGCAAGTCAATCGGTCAGCCGGGTAGCTGGAGCACCCCTCACCTGGGCAAGTACATCAACAAGTCGCAATTCATCAAGGAACTGGAACAGTGTGACGAACAGATCACTCCCAACTGTCTCAAGGCTCTTTACAAGATTCCCAAGAGCACTGGTAAGAGTGTGAAGAACAGCTACGGTATTGTCGAGTACACTCCTCAGGCCTACGTTCCTTCTGATCTCGATCTGTTCTTCGCCAACTTCTCGGAGAAGCAAGTAGGGGATCGTCCCATCACTGACCTTGTAGATGGAGCTACTGTTCAGCAAACTCAGATGGGTTTCAACTACAATGGCGAAAGCAACCTCGATCTCGAGTATGCCATGGCCTTGATTTACCCCGAGAAAGTGACTCTGTACCAAGTTGGTGATTTGGTATGCTTGTCCATTTCAAACTATACACTGTGATGAGTATGCTACTAACAAACTCACAGGTCGAGGGTGCATCCTTCAATAACTTCCTTGACGCCATCGATGCTTCATACTGCACATACGAAGGCGGTGACGATCCGTCTCAGGACGGTGTCTTCCCTGACCCGTACAAGGGCGGCTACAAGGGCAAGGAGGATTGCGGAACATTCGCACCTACCAAGGTCATCAGCACATCCTACGGTTACAACGAAGCCGATCTCACACCCTTTTATGAGAAGCGTCAGTGTGATGAGTACATGAAGCTCGGTCTCATGGGTACCAGCGTGTTGTACAGCAGTGGCGATTACGGTGTCGGCGGCAACAGCGGTCAGTGTATCGCAGCCAACGGAACCTACAACTCTGGAAAGGATGGCCGCTTCAACCCGTCTTTCCCCGCTACTTGCCCCTATGTGACTGCCGTTGGAGCCACTCAAGTCATTCCTGGTACGAACATCATCACCGCCCTTGCCAGTGGCACTCAACCTGAAGAGGCTTGTGAGACTGTCATCTACTCTGGTGGTGGCTTCAGCAATGTCTTCGACCTTCCCAGCTACCAATCATCTGCTGTCAAGTCTTGGTTCAAGAACTTCCCCCCACCATACGGCGCCGACCGCTTCAACAACACACAGAAGACTCGCGGCTTCCCTGATGTCTCCGCCAATGGAGCCAATTACGTCGTCGCTATTGACGGAACCTTTGCTCTCGTCTACGGTACTTCTGCTTCTTCGCCTACATTCGGTGCTATCCTCACCATCATCAACGAGAGACGTCTCCAGGCTGGTAAGAGCAGTATCGGTTTCATTAATCCCACCCTCTACGCTCATCCTGAGGTTCTGAACGATGTCACTCAAGGAGGTAACCAAGGTTGTGGTACTCCCGGTTTCACTGCCAGCAAGGGATGGGACCCGGTCACTGGCCTCGGTACTCCCGACTCCGTCAAGATGCTGAACTTGTTCATGAGCTTGCCTTGAAAAGATGGACGATTTGACGACGTATGAAGAGGACGCCTGAGCTTTTGTATTTAAGCATTGATCAATTGAAAGTGATCTGTTGTCATTCAACACCTCTCTGCGGACGATTTTACTGATCGCGAATACAATGTGCATTCCTACAAACTGAATGACTCTAGCTGTAGTCACGGGAGACGCCTGCAACCGACAGATTTTAGAGCCGGAGATGTACGTGAATGACTTACGGAGATATGTATGAAGCTGTTCTCCATCGTCCCCTGAGGCCGCGACTGTAAACATTATGAATGTCTTAAAGCTTGTAAATTCATCGGTCAAGTCTGCTCTTGAGAAACCTCTGCAGAACAGACAATGACACTAGCCTGGTCTTGTCTAGTCCTCAACAAAATCAAGTTCAGGAACGACGAGAGGCAATCAAAGCACTCGCTGAAGTCTCGAGTCGATCCCGTCTTGAGATTCGAACTCGTCGTATGAGAAGAGGGCAATGGAGTGTGCGGAGTGGTCGAATATATAGGTACGAACGACGTCAACCGCGTCAGTGAGACCGGCGGTGCTGTTGTTTCTGAAAGCACATGATACAACATTCAAGTGATCAAGAAGCTTGGTGGACTTCATCGCAGCTCGTGTGTGTGACCACCTACTTGACTTTGGTTCCTTTGGCATACGCCAAGAATGAACCACGAACAAGCAAAGAGATCATATATGGTATCTTAGAGAAACTCAAAAGAGACAACAAGGTCTCATCTATACGGTAGATTCTACATACAAAATAAAAAAGACAACGAGATGCAATGCAACAATACATTTAAACCGATATCAAGCAGCTACACGCTACTTCAGATCAGCCATTTCTTCTTCAAGGATGGTTTCGAAGCTGAAGGGCTCGAATGGAATACCATCACCAAGGAAGTGCTTGCTCATGGCTTCGACCCAGTGCAATCTCAAACTGTGCAACATGGCAGAGGTACCCTCCATGACGACCAAGACAGCGACAGTAAGGAAGAACCAAACAACGAAGAAGCCGAAGATGACAAAGGCACCCGCGACACCGGTGAAGGCAAAGGCGTTGGCCAGAGTCATAGACCACAACACAATAGACAGCTGCTGATGGGCAAGTGACAGAGCCCAAAGACGGAGGTAAGAGGCAGTGTGGGAGACACAGTTGAGACAGAACTCGATGGTGTGAATGACCTGGTGGATCATGACTTCTGAGAATTCGAACTCTTCATGCTCCTCGCTGTGGATGTCCTGGGTGATGATGGCGGCACCGTCTTCGCTGGCAAAGCTCTGTCTACCACCATTCATGCCGTGGTGCTCGTCGTCATCATCGTCAAGGGCACTGACTCTCTGGCTTTCACCAACAGCGCTGTAGCCCATAGCTCTGGCACGGTTGTGCTCCCAGCGCAGGTAGAAGGGCTTCAAGAAGAGCATGATGGGTACACAGCAGACGGCGGCAAGAAGCAGGATAACCTGGACAGCAGCCTGGCCAGAGTAGAGTTGCTCTTCGACGGTACCAGGTTGCAAGAACATGTAGATGAGCATGTTGAGCAGACCAGGTGGGTTTGCGCCGATGGCATACCAGTCGATTGACCACTTGTAGATGATAGTGAAAACGAGGTAACCAAAGATGGACTGGAAGAAGATCATGCCAGGAACAAAGTTGCCCCAGATGTCGATGGGGGTCTTGAAGTGTCTGGCGTTGATGTAGGAGAGGCAGAGAGAGTAAGTCATGTGGGCCCAACCAAGAAGAATACTGAGCTTCATCTTGTAACTGTTGGAGAAGAGAAGGTCATTGTCAGTATCGTGCCAGCGCCAATCCATTCCGAAGGGGTAGGTGTAACCCTCCTTGCGAACCATAGTGACGGTCTGGTTGGGCTTAAAGTCAGGGACTTCCCACATAGAGGGGAAGATGGCGAGCTCCTTGGAGAAGGCGTCACAGTAGATGAGACCAGTGTACATGGAGAAGATACCCATCATGAGCATGATGTAGCGACCGAAGAAAGCCATGGAGAAGAGCTCGTCCTGCTTGGAGCGCAAAAGGGGCTTCTCCCAGTAGATCATGGCGCAAGCAGCCATAGTCATGAGGAAACCGTGACCGAAATCACCGAACATGACAGCGAAGAGGAAGGGGAAGGTAACAATGGTGGGCAGACCGGGGTTGACTTCGGTGTACTTGGCGGTACCGTAAGCATCGATGATGGTCTGGAACCCAAGGGTGAACTTGTTGGTCTTGTTATAGGTTGGAGGCGTCTTGGACGTCTTGATGGTGTTGACAATGGTGGGAACAGAGAGGCCAGCACGGTCGTTGACATCCTGCAGGGTCGACTTGACAAGAGCAAGCGAGTTTGTAGGGCACCAGGCTTCGGCGATCAGCGTCTTGCGCTGCTGGTCGTAGGAGAAGCGGTTGAGGGTCTGGTAGACGGCCTTCTCCTTGGAGACGATGATCATCCAGGCAGCCAGGCTGCGACCGATCATGGTCAACTCGGCGTCCAGGGTGCGCTTGGTGTTGGAGAGGACGTTGGCCAGGTCCTGAAGGCGAGTGTTGACCTCGTGCATCTGGTCACGGCGGAGCTCACTGTTCTCATCGACGTTGTAGATGTCGGCGCCGAGGGATTCCGAAATCTTGCGGATCTTGTTGATGATCTCCTTTCCGTGGGCGAAGATGACGAAGACGCTCTTGTGCATCTCTTCGTTGGTCTCGGGGTTGATGATGGGCTCCTCGATTTCGCTCTGGTTCATGTACAGGTTACCACGCAGAGTACGCCAGAGGATGCGCTCGAATGCGGCCATGCGCTCGCGAGGGATGACACCGGCAACGAAGCCAATGTTCATGACGGAGAAGGAACGCTCGCCTGAGCCGTCACCGTTCTGAGCCTGCTCCATATCGGCGAGTAGGGGCGCATCGTCATCGTGGTCCTCGTCAATCGAACGGCGGATCTCGTCTGTCTGTCCACGAGCCTGATGTACATGTTAGTCTCTGTATCGGCCCGTCCGCAGCGTCTGCAAAACTCACGCGATCGAAGAAGCCACCAGCCTCACGCAGGACCCAGCGCCACTCAGTCAGCTCCATCTCACGCTTCTTGAGCGTCTCGTAGCTGTCGTTGAGCGACTGAATTCTCTGCTCCAGAGTCTGACTGCGGTCGACAAGCTCGTCGATCTCCGAGGCCGAGGGGGCGGCCAGGCGGTCGCCAAACTCGTACATGGAGCGCATCGAAATGTCGGCCTTGTCCATCTGTGCCTTGAAGTAGCCTGTCCACAATTGTCTCAGTCTCTTGTTCCACCATCCTTCTCAGCAGGGGGCGATAGGCTTACGCAGCTGGCGTTCAACATTGTCGAGTCTTCGGATCTCCTGAGTGAAAGTACGCTGGAAAGCGGTCGTGTCCGAGTTGAGCTGAGTCGGATAGTCAGTTTGGGGTCGTATAGGTTGGAAGGTCAGGCCAACACACGTCTCTAAAGTCCATGATGCCCAGTTCTCCCAGGGCGCTCACGACTTCGCGTCCAATCTCGTTGGCCATGTACAGCTGGGTCAGCGACATGTCCGCCGAGCGGAACAACGAATCCTGTTGCGTCGCCATCTTGATCGTCTGTGTAACGATGAAGACTGACCGTGGTCGGGGTGTTGTGAATGTCTAAAGGCAGCAAGCTCGACGCCGTGTCGTTGGCCAACTCGAAACATGACGATGCGCCGCCGCACGCCTCTCCCGTCCACGTGATATGCCTCTCGGCGCCAGGGTGACACCCTTTGCAAGACTTTCGATACATAATTTTCTGTCTGGCAACCCACAGTTGACTAAATATAGACTTGTGCCTCTTGAGTAATTCTTGATACCATAATCTGTCACATACAAGTATTTGGGAGTAGCAGAGCATCTGGTTGTGGAGACACGCATCTTTCTTCACTTTGACTTCTTCAACTTCTGAACGCCTGAACATCCATATGCAAACTCGACCCATACTTGGAGCGATTTGGGACGGAGCAGCACTTGAAAAGTGCATGATAGAAATTGGAATAATCAATTAAACAAACTCAACAGCTTCGCCATCTCGAAAATTCCTCCACGCTCCATCTCAAATTCTGCTTCTGAGAGGAGTGAGGCCAAAAGTCTTCCAAAAGTCGCGGCTGTCGTAGCATCTGCCCAGCGTCTCCATGTCTCTCGGCAATGCCTTGACACCCTCTTCTTCCATCAGCTCATAGACCCACTGGCTCTGTTTGCTAGGCTCTTCGTCCACATGCTTTCCTTCCCTGGCCCATCCTACAAACAGCGACCACCAGCAGTAGACTTGGCCATCAGTAAGCATCCAGCGGGTACCCGATGCCTTGTTCTTCTCCCATTTATCGAAGATGGCCAGAATTGCGCGTGCTACGTCCTCGCCGTGCACCAAATGCAAACTCTTCTTGCTCTTGACCTGATCCTTGGTGGTGGCAACCCTGCCAACCCACGACTTTGGCTGTCTCTCTCCACCCCACAATCCTGCGAGGTTAAGCACACATCCGCCCATGGACATCAGCTCGTCTTCAGCGATTGCTCGTGCATTCTCCTTGTTGTAGTCTGAGTGTCGGTCGACCCATGTCGTCTTTTGTTCGATTTGGAAAATTCCGGTCGACCCCAGCTGCAGGTACCGGACATTTGGTGCCACGCGCTGATGTGTAAAGTTGTAAGACCACACAAGTCTGTGAGCAGGACCTTCGCCAGTGAGTGGGAATGTGATCAAGATGTTGCGGGCAGCAGGCAGATCAATAAAATAGGTCGGGTCCGGATTGTCAGGGTCGAACTTGAACTTGATGGTTCCGTCGCGTCCCGTCGTAGATGTTGCAGCATATGTCAAATTGCGAGCTTTGAGTAGTGGTATCAAAAACGTCGATGTCCAGCCGGCTCCGAGGATCAAAACGTCCATTTCCTGCATGTTCTCTGGTTCTGATTGTTTTTGATGTTCGATGTTTCTTGAAAGTGAAGCTGAGCTGGAGAAACATTCCCACATTGATGTCTTCGAGCTTCGGTCAAGCGGGGCAGCCGGACAGATGACGCGGTTTTAGGCCACAGCAATAGACATGGAATTATTGGATGCACATTCGCTCAACTCAGCCATGTAATACCCGATATTGGCTGACATACGAGCGGTTCGCTTTGCTGACAAGGCAGCAACATAAAAATGCGATCGCAGCTGGACCGTTGGCGCCCTCAGCAAAATCAACGTTTACGGTTCGCCCCGACCAGTGCCAGTGTCAAACAGAGCAAGAGAGCACCTGCTAGAGCGCCAAAAGCGCTCTGGTAGTCCTCCATGCTGCTCATCGCTCGGGTGTCTCTAGGTGTCTCTAGGTGTAGCAATGACAGCATCCACCGATCGACAATTCCAGACGAAGCTCACAGAAGCACGGGATTCTTGCAATGGCTTACCTGATCGGGCTAAAGCTTCCTCGCGGGCTTCTTGATGTCTACAGAATCTCTCGAACGCTCGATTATCAGCGAGCAAACAGTCTTGGGATCAGACTGAAAACATGCACCTTTGTTGCATCTTGCAAGTGAGACGTCTTTCCCGAGTCTGCCGTCCTTTCCCAGCTTTATCACCACTTATTGTAGCACCAGCTGAATCTTTACAACATGAAAGAAAAGACTACACGTAATAGTTCAGGACACGTTAGGCAAAGCACGTGATAGGTGTTTACCTGGTGTTGAACATCGAATGGAAGGACGAGATCTAGGCCTTACTAAGTCACCACCTCGTACGCTAAGCTCCTTCAATATCATCCAGGGTTACAATGGCGAAAAGCAGAGAAGTATCAGTGCCCCCTTTCGATCGCTGGCTGCACTGCCTCGATCGAAACAAGAATCGCAGGTTTGGGTGTTTCAATTAGGACCGAGCCTCGTTAAATGGCTCGTCGACAGGCACAATAGTTTTCAATACGAGGGTCTCAGTCCAGTGAGAGCGCGTGTTTAGATCATTCTCAGTGGCCAATGGAATCAGATAGAAAATCATGGTGCCTTTTAATCAACACACGCGAGCGTGAACTGGGCCTTGGTAATCACTCGACTCTTAAGAGTTGTGGTCTTGTTGATGCCTGGTTTATCGTTCTTATATGGTTTCGATAATGTAAAGAGCGTACTGTCGGCGTTGATATCCAGACGTTCGAACGGAGCAGCCCTTTTGGGTCGGGACTGTAACAGAGGCGAAGACGCGAAGCGATCCATGTTGCGTCTATGAAAAGCAAAAACCTAGCTAGAACCGCACCACGAGTCCAAGTGAACTTGATGCTAATGTGAAGATACTGTCGTACATTTAGTCCTTATGAGGGCGGATCAGGGATGCTCGCCGTGTCCCTCATGAACAGTCTCAGATGGACCTTCCTGCTTGGCAGGGGTAGGATCGTTGCGGTGCCTAGTGCGCCATATTAGATATGATCGAGAGACTGCTTGGAAGGAAAGACTTACTTCTTGACAACTCTCTCAATACCATCGAGACCCATCTTGAGAACATCCATTCTTGGACCGTAGCTCAACCTGACGTGCTTGTGGCAAGGCGAGTCAAACAGATCCCTGCGTTTCGACGGATTCAAATCGAAGAAGATACCAGGCACAACAATGACCTTCTCCTTGAGACAAGCATTGAAGAAGTTCAGACCGTCGTTGATGCCCTCAGGGAGCGAAGACAGATCCAGCCATAGGTAGAATGTCGAGTTAGGAATCAGCGGGATCTTGAAGCCCATCTCCGTCAATCTGTCAATGACATAGTCTCTCTTCTCACGGAAGTGGTGCTGCAGGGCACGCATTTCGTGTTTGACCTTGGTGGGTTCGAGCATAGGAATGGCAGCCTCTTGGAAAGGAACGTTGGTACCGCCATCAAGGTAAGATCCACACGAGCCAATTGCTTTGATGAACTCCTTGGGTCCGATGATCCATGCTACTCTCCATCCAGGAAGACGGAAGCGCTTTGTCAAGCCGTCAATGATGAGTACATCTAGTCACATCAGTATTTTAGAGGATATTTCCATTTTTCCTAATTTAAACGCACCATCTTCGTCAACATCTTCGATGTTATCGGCAGCAGAGATGACAGTACCATCACAGTCAGTAGTGTAGTTGTAGCCTGGATACGCGGTAAGTAAGGGGCTTCCATGGAAGCTGGTACAAAATTGTGAGTCAGTGACAGATACCGTTTTTTCTTTGACGGAAATGAAAAAATCATCTGGCGGCCGCTGACCCTCGTAATGTACACCTTAATCCTACTCACCAGAATAGAACTCGTCCATCACGAGCGTGGCGCGGTCTCTGCCTTGGGTTGTTGTTAGCCCTGTACAAGAAAAGGTTGATAAAACTTTGAAAAACTTACAAATATCTTGAATTTGAGCAAGCTGGGGATTGGTCAGGACCTGGCCTGTAGGGTTACGAGGGTTTGATGTCAAGATGACACTGGTACCACGGGCAATCTCTTCTGCAATCTTGTCCGGGTGCATGTGGTATCCATCTTGCTTCGACAATGGAATGGGGATAGCACTGAAGTTTTTAAAGAGCGACAGCATCTCGTTGTAAGCGGTGTAGTCTGGGAGCATACGTTTAGTTGCCAGGGACATCGCAAAGAAGAAATAGCGTTAAGCCTACCCGGAATGAAGAATCCAAGATAGGCGTTTCCGATCACAGCAGCAATTCTGATGAGGCCAGCTCTGCCGCCAGGGACGATGCAGACGTTTTCCCAGGTATACTGACTCTCCTTGCCCTTACGGTGATGCTCATTGTAGAGGTTGGCGACAGCTTCTCTTAGAGGTTTGATACCAGCAGTAGGACCCTAAGCCGGTGTGTCAGCCAACCGAACCAAAAGAGGTCGTGGAAACAAAACCTACGTATTCACGGCCGGACATAGAGACATCGATAGTATGAGGTCTCTCAAAGCAGCCTTCGATCTCATCATCGACCTCGGGGGCACCTTGACCCAAGTTTGCCCACTTCTCTGGATGTTCGGCAAATCCATGCTCATATGCCCTTTCAGTGGTCCAGACTACTCCTGTCGATGCACGCGAAGGGTCTAGTCCAGCATGTGGCTTGTGTCCTTCATGAGCGTTGCGGAACTGACGGTGAACTGATGAGCTCAGCTCTGATAAAGGTCAGCAATCATGTATCTTGACAAAAACATACATAGACACATATAAATCTCATAGCAGACTCTAGGGTTTGAACCAACAATCTGACTGCGACAAAGCATGAAATATTCTTACCGCTGTCAGTGGGCTCCTTGTTTGTCGAGAAACGACGCTCCTTGGGTCCATGAGGAGAGTTCAAAGGAACATCAGACGCAGAGAAACTAGCTCTCATAGTGGAATGAGATGATCTTGCAGAGCCAAGAATACCGTATTGTGATGCCAAGCGTTGGCTGCTGGGACCTGATGGAGGATGCAAGAGTCGCCTCATGATGGGGTGAGGTTGAAATTTGATGAGTCAGCAGAAACGCGTAAGCATCTACTCGTACAGTGGAGCAACCAGCAACGAAAGCAATACGACTTTACTCACAACCGCAAGCACACGATTCTCTCAAGCACCGCGAAGAGCGAAAGTCGCTGTATTATCTCCATCCAACAAGAGTCACTCCATGGGTGCTTGACGCATTACACAAAGTTCGGTCGTCTCTCAAGATGGAGCTTTTGGTAGTCCAACTCAATTTGTCCTTCGACTAAAAACTGCTGTAGTTCAATGTGCAGTTTATTGATCCCTCAGGAAGTTTCTCAAGCTATTCGAATGCGAAGTGACGCGATTCAAGACCATTTTGAATGGGTTTGTCAGTAGTCGCCGCTCAAAGCTTGCCTCAACTCCTCCTTCAATCTCTGGATCTCGATATCTTTGGCCCTTAAAGCGCCGGCTGCTTTTGGATCGTTGAGTTGTGCTCTCAAGCTCGCAATCTCCCCGTCGCGCGAGCGTAAGAGGCCACGTGCCTGCAGGAGCTCTTCCTCGATCCTCTTTACGTCCTGCCACAGCGGTTGCTCACTATCCTGCGCATATCCAGTGTCGTGAGAAGGAAGCTGTGAATCTGGTTCCATCTCTGAAAGTTGAGACTGTATTATTGATGCAGGTTCCCGGCGTGGAGTACGCGCATCCAACGAGCGGTCGACGAAGGGAGTGTTTGCGCCGATTGCGTACTCAGTCCTGGCATCATGTGGTGTTCTCCAACCAGAAGTCACAAGAAGGCCGTTTACGCGCTCAGGCTCTTCTTCGACATTTGCAGCGTACACGGTTTTGCCGCCAGCTGCTATCTGAGGCGACAATTCTGAGCCATAGAAATGATCGTCCAGTTCGCGATCAGCATGTCTTGCCCTTTGGACCGGTGGTTTGTTCAGACGTCTCGAGCCGCCGGGCCATGTCGGGGACGGGGTGGAATGGAGGTATTTGCCGACTTTCTCACGCTTGTGTCGTGGATTGAGAGACTCTTCTGCCTTTCGCTTGCCTAGCAGTCCGATCTTCTTGCCGGCATTCTGGGATGCTGTCGGGTTCTCGATTCTATGCCCGTCATCAAGTACCGAGGTCTGGTTCGCAGCAACGGGCTCAGCCGTAGGGACGTTGAAGATGATTTCTTCGTAACCACCCTTTTCTCCGGAAAAGCAGTACGGCCTCTTTTTATCCTTCTCGCCAATCACGGTGTAACCGACATGTCTAACACCTTGGCCATCTTTCTCGTCCACATCCATCCCTGTTCCCTTCGCCACCACGGCTGCCCTCCCCTTGTTGAACCTGGCTGCGAGGACACGGCCGCCGCCCGTAGTAAAGTCCAACGCCCAGAAGTCTCCTTTGTCCTTGTTTGTGTACTTTTTGGACGACATAATATCCCAGGCAGCTTTGTCATCTAGGACGACATAGTGTGGAGGTGAATTGGTTCCGCGTTCGATGGGCCCAATGTCGGTCTGAAAGAACCGCCATCTCTTGGTATATGTGTTGTTGGTAAATTCGGTTCCTCTCATGCCATCAGGGTCGCCAGGTTGCCATATTTCACGGCCGATACCTCCGATGTCACGGTATGTGAATCGCTTATGTTCGGACTTCGGCCGACGATCCAGCTGGTTGGCTTTGGCTTTTGTTTTCAAATCGGAACCATTTCCGGGTGGGCGAGCTGGAGGTCGTGTTGAGTCTGTCTTCTGCGCGGGGCGATCCATCTGCGACCAGTCAGGCACTCGGGTCCAGATCTGATGGAAGTGTACTCACTTTAGGGTCAGTCGACTTGCGTGCACCTCGGGCATGGGAAGGCGCCGGAACCATCTGTTGTGTGACTGTGAGTATAGAAGACAGACGTGGGACGGACGAAGACGATGGCCTACTTCAGTTTGATCAGGAGTTTGGTCGCCAAGGGGCTCGAAGAGAGGTGAACCGTCGTCTTCCACCACGATGACTGGGCTTTTCTCAGCTCCAGCTCGCTTCAGCCGTGGCGTTGCTGCCTTCTTGTAAAGATCATTGGGCGCTGCTGGCAGCTCGGAGAAGTTGAAGACAAGTCCTCCCGGCTTTGTCGCTCTCATTGTTCAGCTGGGTCTTTGTAGTGAATGCGTTGAGGAGGGTCTCAGAAAGAATAAAATGCACTTCCAAAATCAACTCGCTGAATGCCAGCGAGAGTGATGAATCTTGGCACTGTTGGAGAAGCGAGTCCAGAGGATTGATCGGGGAGCAACTGGTATCACGTCTTCATGCGCTCTGTCATGTGCGACTGCGAAAACAGGGCAGACTTTCACCCCAGAAGACTTCACCCCAGAAGACTTCACCACAGAAGACTTCCCCACAGAAGACTTCGCTTCGAATACTTCGCTTCGATCGGGGAGCAACTGGTATCACGTCTTTATGCGCTCTGTCATGTGCAACTGCGAAAAATGGGCAGACTTTGACCACGGAAGATTTCGCTTCGAAGACTTCGCTTCGATACTTCACCCCGACCCGCGAGCGCTGTGCCGCCGACCACAGGATGGCCTTCATGAAGTACAGCAGCAACGGAGCGTAGCATCATGAGCCATGTCTGAAGATTGCATTGTTCAGTATCGATAGACTCATGGGCACTGCTTCGACATTGCGTCTTGCTACAGATTTCCCTGCGCTCGCCAACTTGATCGAGGGAGAACAAAGCGATGCGCTACTCGAACATGAGTCTCTTTTGTGCCCCTTGCCATTGAGGTCGAGGAGCCTGTTATCTTCGCCAACCCCTCCCGCAAGTATATCGAAACACTTTTGGAGACGATGACTTCCTGAAAATTGCGATGCTCACAGGATATCACGTTTCCAATCACCTATTGAGTCCAACAACAGATTGATGCCTACGCCCCCGATAAATGATGTGAAGCAATTGAATGGCAGCCGCGATCTGATGGTCCTACCTAGCTCGTTATCGATGTATTGGTATTCTACCGTAGCGTGTGTTGGAGACCAAGACAGATGTCAGGGGTCGGTGAACCGTGTACGGCTTTTGGCAGACTCCGCCAGTGAGACACCTGCATCTCCGCAAGAAGCATTCTAGATCACAGTCAAGATAACCATTTTAGCGATCGTTTATGACTGTCTGCATGGACTGCAGAAGAAGAAAAGCGAGTTGGTGGAGCAAAGTGGATTAACGCATGTCATGCAGATTTAGCGTGAGCCCCCTGCATGTCGTCGACGCCTCGCCGCCAACCCGGCCTCTGGGTATCCTGCAGGAGTCTCGACCGCATCACCGGAAGGATTGCATGTTGCTGACACCTTGCTGTGCATCATGCTGCAAGACATGGATGTGAGACATTGGTCGTGACGCAATAACGCTCTGAGGCACTCAGGAACCTGATCATTGATCTCATGACAAAGGGTATATTTTATGTATATATGTACAGAATAATTAAGTCGTGTCGTCGTTAAGTTGGGTTGCCTGGGATCATCTCATACAGATCCAGGTTCAACTCTGGTGATCGCGACTGTGACGCTCTTCGTAATCGTGGGGCCTCCTTGTATACTGTCCTCGCTGACCGCATCATCATCAGCCGCACCGTTCTTGATCGCCCACTCGCTCCGTCCTGCGTTGCCGGCAAGCTCAAGTTGGCTGCCGTTGTGTGCTTCGGACTGAGGCGTACTGTGTAGTTCATATCCTCTGCCACCGAAGGACTTGTCGAGCCATGATTTTCTTGTGTTTCCGTATTGACCACTGGTGCCTGGTGCAGAAGTACCGAATGTAGAGCCCATGAATCCAGGAGCGATTTGTCTGAGAAGTGGCTTGAGAGATGGCACGGATGCACAGATGATGGACACGTTGGCGTCCACTGCACTCCAGATGGAGGAGTCGAAGGAGACCCAAGTCTTGTCCTCGGCGTGTAGAATGCTGCTGACTCGAACTGCTCGGATGATACTGGCGATGATGGGAACACCACCCAGGCAGATGGTGAAAAGAAGGGCGTACTTCTGGCGTGCATGAAGGTTGAGTCTCATGATCTTGGGTGCAGCGAAGGCAATGAGGAGTATATCCACAAGAACGCTTTCAACTGTCGAAGTATAGAAAGCCGGAATGGTGTCGATGCACTTCTTGTGTATGTTGATATCCCAAACGCCTCTGACAGGGTTGCATTGGAAGATGGATACGCATTCGAGACAAACAGTCGCGATTACCACGAAGCCAAAAACGCTGTACAAGAAGATCCGGCCAGAGCGACTTGTCGTGAAGACCTTGAGGTATAGCGCGCAGAGAGACAGCTTCGTGAAGCAAATCGAGATTTGATAGGCGATGAGTGTGCCGTAGAGAAGTTTGAGAGAGGGTATGATGGTGGAGAATGGCACATCGGCCTCGTGCATGCCACCACCGTAATTGGTCAACAAACAAGCCATTATGCAGTTGGCCAGAGCGGCGAGCTATAATCATGTTAGAGTACAGTCTTTCATGCATTGCGAGGAAGTAGCATACCCATCCAACAGTGAGAAGCCAATCATCCCAGCCAAAAGTTCGTAGAATCAATGCTCGACTGTAGACTCGGCCAAAGTAGAAGATAGTTGCCAGTAGGAACGGAAGGATGTTTCCCAGCAAGATATATGGTGCACGGGTCTGATAGAAGGTCAGTTGCTGCTGGACTAGATCTACAAGAGTAGGAAGAACTTACCTCTGCCATGATGTATGACTATCTGCCTCAGCGTTCTGCAAGTCCTATACCAGATTGATACAGAGACCAAGGGCAAGGAACAAGGGCAAGATATGTAGCTCCACAGCGCAGACGCGTTTCTTAATGAAATGCCAGCAAGAGAATAGAAAAGTACACTGCAGGGACCATGATCATCTTATGGAACCTCATTCAACCGTCGAATATCAAGCTACGAACCGAAAACCTTAGCTAACCTTGAGTCTAGCGCGGAACCGTTGGACGGCGCGCCAAACCTACCCCTTGCCCTTGCGGCCGGAGGAACACTTCTAACCTCTTTAGTACTTGGAGAAGTTCGTGCAAGGAAGAGTTCCTTCCATGCTGAGAGCCGCTGGTCTCGAGGCCATCATGATGCACAATTGATTATGGTGTGGAGGCTTGATCGATGAAAACGGGTCTAGAGACAAGGGTTCTCCCTTTCGCAGACAATCCCGGGCAGCTTAAAGGCATTGTGTCTTTCGATAGCTCTTTCGCGGAACTCGGCACTGGTTGGAGCTATGTGCTCCTATTTGCGTCAAAGGAGTTCGTCGCTTTGCATTCTGGTCCTCGGTTGGGCAGAAGCGAGCGAGCACGGCATCAACGGAGGAAAGGTGGAGACAGGGTCGAGGGCAGGCCAGACAAACACATGGGGATCCACGCGACAGACACAGCAGGACATGCGACTTTGTTTCACAGTCACAGCCTATGCTTCTACAAAATGACAAAGTATAATTCGTGAAGATAAGAAAATGGTTGGAAGCCAGACGCGATGGAGATCAAGAGGATTCACAAAAGCTTCCACGTTCCTTCAAATCCTGTCGGCAACTTTGCCGGCGATCAAACAAGCCCTGCTGATCTACATCGCATACCATAGCCTGGCTGCTCGTATAATCTCTCCATGCCCACCTGCAGGATTGTGGCTTTTGCTAGGAGATAGGTGGCTGGAATACAGATATTTTTCCATAGCTAGCAGAGCCACAACCGAGTCAGTGCCGGACTTGGAAGTCATGCAAGCAGGGCGAACAAATCTCCATACTATAGAGTCCGAAACGTCTTATTACTGTGAGAACGCCAGAGTAGGTTGGTGGCTGAAGCAAGATGGACGAATGCAGAACTCTTATGCCGCCCCAGATCCGGGAGCCGCAAGAAACGAATCATGAACTGAAGCGTGCTCACCCGGATGTGGTCGGTTATCGAGACCAGCTTAGAGCTACTGTACACAGAAATAGAGAGCGGCACTTGTGGGCCTGCAGTGCTCAGTTGGCAGCAACAAGCAGTGGAGAAATTAGCGACATGCATCGTTGATCATACCACCCAGTTACAGGGTATGATAGAGTCATCAAGTCCGGAAAGTAACACTACTCGAATCAGCTGCCGCCGAGTGAACATCAGGTGGAACGCGCAACATGTGAGATCTTCAATATTGATCAGAAGCTGTACCGATTTTGGATGGCGTTCTTTCGATCGGAATGTGGAGGAGTTACGACAGTGTCTCATGGGACAGCCCCGAAGGGAGATCTGATCAAGCACGTTCTGTCTCTCGTTGATCAAGAAGGCCGCACCGAGGCATTGAGAAGCACGGATATGTCGATCTCTATACCAGCCGCAAGACACAGGGCTTAGTTCATACTAACAGCTACAAGTACCGGACAATCAACTTGATCTGAAACGCAGGTCTGTTGCTGCCGTTGGAGGATCCGAGGCCAAGAAACTGTAGAACTTGGAGAGACGCACCGGAGTTGGAGCTTCCATCTATCGTTGAAGTCAACGCATAACTGTCAAAGTCACGGTATTCTGAAGATCGATTCAATTTATCCCACGTGGGTGACTGTTTCTCTAATGAGTCGGTCATCACCTAACTACCATGTGCTTCGCAATGAACGGTACACCAAACTTGGTACTGATATAACCGCTACGCCTCTACGTTGCTGCTATGGGGATACAAGATGACTTCGTGGCTTGATTGTCATTACTGAATCTGTGCAATACGATGTTTCTAGCTACTACATCCGCACTGCGAAGTTCTTTCGCTAGTCTTGCGGCCGTAATCATGTCGTGAGAAGGTCTCTTCGTTTATCTGTCGCGGCCGAAAGTGGCGGGCCCAGCGGGCTTGTTGTCGAGGATCTTCTCAATCTCCTCCATGAGCTCGGGAGTCAGCTTCTCGAGCAGCTTCAGGGCGCCGAAGTTGTCTTCCAGTTGCTCGACCTTGGTAGCACCAAGAATGACTGTCGAGACATTGGGGTTCTTTGCAGCCCAGGCCAAACTGAGCTGGGTAACAGTGCCACCGAGCTTCTCAGCAATGGTGGTAAGCTTTCTGACCTGTTGAATGTGTAAGTCTTTGACCATTCGAATCATCGATGTAGTGCCCAAATACCTTCTCGATCTTGGCCTGACCTTCGGGGCTCTGGAGCTGCTTGACGGTGTTCTCGAAGAAGTCCTTGTTGGTGGCGAAACGGGAGTCCTCGGGGATGCCATCGTTGTACTTGCCGGTCAAGAGACCGGAAGCGAGAGGTGACCAGATGGTGGTTCCGTACTTGAATTGATCGTACAGAGGAGCGTACTCAACCTCGAAGCGCTGTCTGTGGAAGGCGTTGTATTGAGGCTGTTCGGCAATCGGAGCGATCAGGTTGTACTTCTCGGCGATCTGAGTGGCTTCCATGATCTGAGTGGCAGACCACTCTGAGGTTCCCCCTAGACGAAGACTCAGTCAGCTTGATTTTCGCAAACCCAATCGAATCGCCCCTTACAATAATAAGCCAAATTCAGGTTGCGAATTGCCTGGGTGAATCCCTCAACAATCTCCTTCATGGGAGTAGCATTGTCAGGACGGTGAGCCAGGACAATGTCAACGTAATCGTGGTTCAGTCTCTTGAGGGAGCTCTTCAGGCCCTCGATAACGTGCTTCTTGGAGAGACCACGAGTGTTGGGCTCCTTGCGACCAGTACCAAAGAAGATCTTGGTCGAAATAACGTACTCGTCTCTGGGGTAAGCGAGCTCGTTCAGAGCACGTCTGTCAATCCGAGGTTAGTCTTTGCATCCTCATACCACTACGTCTTACTGCGAGCGTCTCGGGAAATACATGCAGTAAGACATCGATACTGCTTACCCCATCTCAATCTCAGACTGGCCGTTGGCGTAGACCTCGGCAGTGTCGAAAAAGTTGCAACCTATGTCAAGATCAGTATGCTGCTTCCGAATGCAGTGCTGAATCACATACCGTGGTCGAAGGCCTTCTGGATGCACTCCTTGACGACATCGCCCTTCTGAGTGCCACCGTAGGTCAACCAGCCTCTAGATCATCAATGTTAGTGGCCACATCACAATTGATCAAGAAGCACGCATAACGAACCCGAGGGAGAAGACGGAGATCTTGAGACCAGTGGGACCGAGGTGACGGAACACCATGTCCTTGGGATCAAACTTTGATTCGACAGCCATTGTGAATGTGTTGATGCTATACGGTGCTGTATGCAGTTGTACGAGATGTATCAATTGAGAAGAGTTCGGTGGAAGAAGGCTTGGTTTTGTAGCCAGCACATCACCTTCCAAAAGCAGATTGATATCCACATACCCCTCAGCTATCCCGCGCCTAAAACCCGATAACGCCGCCAGTAAATATCGTCATCGTTTCGTGAATTAGGTGATTAATTAAACGGAAGGCCTTTCAACGGAGCAGTGAACTGTGTCAACTACATATAGTGTAGTTCACGGCTTTGCACACACACGGATGGACATGTGTCAGAGGGCATGTGTAGGTCTGAGAACCATGAGCTTGGAAGAAGGCCCCAAGCTGACCAAGCAGCAAAAGGCAATCCGGGCCTCATTATACCGAGTTCAAAACCTTGACATGTATCGGTCGACAAACACAGCGGTCGATGCAGAATGTTAGTTTCGAGCGCCGCTTTACCAATTAGGCACGGATGAAGGTGCTCCGATTAATGTCCAATGCTTGTCTGAACCCACGTTTTTGGAGCTTTGAGGCTCTTGAACGACACGTCGGATAGATCCGAAGCTAGCCTCGATCTAATCAGCAGCTTTCTCCAGAGACTCTTGCTCTCAATCGACATGCTTCCTCTATCAACTCGGCCAAACACAAGTCGCAGTCATGGCTGCTCTTCGAACAATACGACCTACGGCTCTGCCGACAGGCATCCGTCAACTCCTCACCTCTCCACGCATAATGTCCTACTCGTCACCCGCCTCATCAACACCACCGCCTCCACCAAAGTCCTCAGTTTCCGAAACCGAAATGTCGCACTTCTCCGCCCTCGCCTCTTCCTGGTGGGATCCCGAAGGCCCCTCCCGCATTCTACACGAAATGAACCCTCTTCGCCACGTCTTTATCCAACGCTGCCGCTCGCTATATCCCCGGGATACCACAAAACCTACGCCAAAATTACGATACCTTGACGTCGGCTGCGGTGGTGGCATCTTCGCCGAATCAGCAGCGAGATTGATAGATACAGAGTCAGTGACGGCAATCGATCCGACGAAAGAGGTATTGGCCGTGGCGAAGAAACATCAAAAGAGTGATCCGTTGCTGTGTGAGCCGGGAAGATTGAACTACGTCAACACTGCCATTGAGAATCTACCGTTGCCCGTGACGCCGGATCAAGGCGTGGATGTGTTGTCGGTGTTCGAGGTTATCGAGCATGTCACGCATCCTGCTCCTTTCCTGGCAAATTGCATGCCTCATGTCAAGCCTGGTGGTTGGTTGGTTCTCAGCACTATTAGTAGGACGTGGGCGAGTTGGTTTACTACCAAGCTTGTTGCCGAGGATATTATGCGCATTGTCCCGCCGGGTACGCACGACTGGAACCAGTACATCAATGTTGACGAGATGAAGGCATGGGCAGCCAAGCAGCCAGGCTGGAGTAACCCCATGACCATGGGCGTGGTCTACATTCCCGGTTATGGCTGGAAAGAGATCCAGGGCAGCGAAGGATGGGGCAACTACTTCTTCGCCATCAGGAAGAATGCTTGAACGAGACATATCTGATCATGTAATTCTAGTGTAGCAATATTGTACATTTTCCTTCTGAGCAATTGCCGTCAATTCACAAATGAAAGCAAACATTTTCTATAACCATGCACTACTTCTTTTGAGACGGCGACTTCTCATGAGGCACTTTCTAAGCGCCTGCTCCAGCTCCGCCTCTCATCCTCTTTCCAGCTCCCTCGTCACCGCCCTCGTGTGGACGCTTGTTTCCTTGCAGACCAGGTGTACCAGGTGCAAACTGTTGCGCACCAGGATTCATACCTCCACGGCCTCCGCCTCTACCTCTGCCGATCCCTCCGCCGCGAGGAAGACCTCCACGTTGAGTTTGGCCGGCAGCACCTTGGACACTGATGCCCTGACCTTGAGCATTTTGTGCTCCGGGCTGTACAAGTCCACCTCTACCGCGGAAAGCACCGCCGCCACGAGGGAGCATGCTGCCACCACCCCTGGGGATACCAGTGGGAATACCGCTTGGAATTCCGGAAGGGATGCCGCTCAAAGAAGGAACACGCACTGGTCCAGGTCCCGCGGCTTGTTGACCAGGTACTTGTCTCAGAGGCGCGCCAGGAGTCTGCGGCGGCGTACCGGCTGCACCTTGGGATTGTGTCATACCGTTGTTCGCCGATGGGGGAACAGTGGCTTGGGGTTGAGCCTCAGAAGAAGTCTGGTTCGGCGAGAAGCTGGGCTGACCAAAGGAGGAGCCCTGTTGCGGCGACTGGGTTTGTGCTCCAAACTTCTGCATCCTTGCTTGCATTTTGTCTTGAGGAGCTTGGCTGTTAGGAGTGGGCTGGCCAGATTGAGTAGCCTGAGGAGGCGCCATGCCTGGCGATTGCGGCAGACCGGGACCGGTTGCCTTGAACGGGGAGCTCATAGGAGATTGAGCTGGTGGTTTGTTCACTTGCGCAGCTACCGCAGGAGCGGGTTTGGCGATCTTAGCGACCTCCCACACTTCGACGACTGGTCGCTGTGGTGTCTCTGTAGCAGCCTTTTCGACAACTTCCAGCTTGGCTTTAGCAGCTCTCGTCTGACCTTCTGCCATACCAAGCTTAGCCTTTTGCTTGATTGTTTCCATATTGACAGCTTTTAACAAGGCTTGTTCGCTCGCCTTCTTAGCCTCTTCAGTCTTCTCTTGCAAGGCGTGTTCTCTTTCCTTCTTGGCTTCTTCGGCCTTTTCTTGCAAGACCTTTTCGTGCTCTTCCTTGAGCTTGGCAGTCTCTTGAGCAATCTTGTTCTGGATGTTTCTGGCGACAATGCCCCTAATCACGGTATTCTTACCAACCAGTGTACGGGCTTGTTCATCAGTGAAAGTCAACTGTGATGGGTCGATTTCAGCAGTCGAAGTTGAAGTTGTGGCTGCAGTGGCGTTGGTGGGAGGCTGGCTTGGTGCTTGTTCCATAGAAGCTTCAGGTTGCTCCTTGGCTTGCGCGCGATCCACAGCAAGCTGGCCCTCCTTGGTGAGTCGTTCGACTTCGAGGCGATGCTCCTCCTTGAGCTGTGCAATGGTGGCCTCGTGCTCTTGGCGAAGCTTTTGCAGCTCTTCACTGTGCTTGATCAGAGCTTCTTGACGACCCTCTTCCTTGAACTTATCCTTGTCGTCTCGAAGTTTCTGGTTCAGCTTCTGCTTCATTAGATTGGTGCGGTTGTTGTAGAGAGTTTCGAGCTGCTGTTGGCTGAGGCTGTGCTGCTCCTCGAGCTGGGCGCGAAGCTGTGCGACCTGCTCTTCCACCTGTTCTGCAACCGACTTGGCCTCAGCGGTTTCAGCATCCGAGGGCTGTGGTGCCGCATCTTGAGAGACAGTGTCGGTAGATGCAGTATTGGTTGCAGCGGCCTTCAACGACTCTACTTCCTCCTGTGCAGCAGCCAATTCTTGTCTCAACTTCTCCAAGTGCCCAGTGTTCTCGCCAGACTCAGGCACTGCCTCGGAGATTGGTTGTTGTTGGTTCTGCAGTTCTGTGATACTAGCTGCACTGGTCTCAAGTTGCTGCTGGAGCTCGTTCTGGATGGTATCAGTGATCTTGTGCTTGCGAAACATGTCAGAATAACTTACCACTTGACCCTCAAGCTCGGAGATTCTTGCCTGAAGAGCCTCAACCTGCGTAGCTAGACCAGCAGCCTTTGCAGCTTCCTCGGACGCTCTTGCCTCTGACTGCTCCAGTGCTTGCGCCGATGCATCAGCTTCACCATCTTCCTGGATCTGACCCTCCTCGGCTTGTGATTGAGCTGTCACCTGCTGAGATGCGGCCTCAGCAACAGCCACAGCTTCATCTCTGGCGGTCTTGGTCGATTCAAGCTCTTCCTTGACCTGAACGAGTTCCTGGCCAAGTTGCTCCTTTTCTTCTTTGATGCCTTCAAGCTCTTTCTCCAGCTCTTTGATCTTTGCGCTCTGCTCACGGGATCTTGCCTTCGCTTGCTCAACAAATCTGGCCTTCTGTTCCTTCCATAGCTTGTCGGCGTCGTCCTTGATCTGCTGCAGCTCTCCTGGAACGGCATCAACCTTGGTCTGAAGCTCTTGCTTCTCGGTTGTCAGTTGATCGCGTTCGGCTTGAAGGTCGGAAATCTGTGTCTTCATCGCCTCCATCTCGGCAGGGTCTACTCTGTCGTACTTGGAAATGATGTTTTGTGTACGGTCTCGCCAGCGATCGCGGTCTTCTTGCATCAACTTCATCTCGCCTTCCTTGGTCTCGAGCTCATTCTCGACCTCTTGGATGCGAGTCTGAAGAGGCTGGATCTGGCTAGTGAGACTTTCAATCTCCTTCAATTTCTCTGCAAGTTGTGTCTGGGCTTGTCTCGCCTCCTGGCGAAGCGTGGTGCTGCTTTCACGGAAGACGTTGAGCTCATTGATAGTTTGCATGAGCTTATTGTGGCTGACTGTGTTGGCTTCGTGGTCGGCGTGCTGCTGGCGTTCCTCACCGAGCTTCTGTCGTGTTTCGTCGAGTTGTGTCTGTGCGTACTCGAGCTGCTGCTGGAGACGCTTGCTCTCCTGAGTAGATAACTCGTACTGAACGTCTACGATCTCCTTCTCGCGACGCAAGTACTTGATGACTTCCTGGAGATTCTCGAACTCGGAGCCGTGGGCCTCTCCAGAGTCTTCCTCCTCAACCTCGGGTGCTGTCTTTTTGTGCTGCAGTTCAGAAATCTGGCCGCTCACAGATTCAAGCTGTTCGTGGAGAAGCTTGTTCTGAGCCTTCAAATCTTCGCGGCCAAGTCTGACTTCGGTCAACTCACGTTCGTATCGTTCTCTCACTTCAGTCCAGCTTTCCTCGCTCTGGCTCAAAGTGACCTTGGCGGTTTCGGCCTCAGCCTTGATAGCAGCAACCTCAGTCCTGAGCTGATTGTACTCAGTGCGGACGGATTGAAGGTTCTTGGCAGCGTCTGCATGCTTGACCAACTCGTTCTCGTAACTTTGTTGAGCTTGTTGGGCGATCTCTGCTTGTGCCTTGAGATCCTCCTGGTGAAGCTTGGCAGTCCCAGCATAGCGCTCAGACTCATCACGAAGACGAGCAATTTCGGCTTCGAGCAGACGTTTCTGGTCGTCCAACTGAATAGCACTCTCCTCATGCTGAGTACGTAAGGTCGAGAGTTCGCTGTTGGTGGTAGATAGCTCAGTACCCAACTCCTCGACTCTGCTCTCCAAGTCCTTGATCTTTTCATCCTTTTCGGCAATGATGCGGTCCATCTCCTCGCGGTACTGGTCGTTGGTTTCGTTGAGACTTTGGAGCTCTTCTTCCGATGCCTGACTGATGTTCTTGTATTGCTCGACTTGAATTTTGGCGTTCTCGAGATCGCTGCGGGCCAATTCAAGATCGTGCTTGAGATCCGCGACTTCTAGAGCGAGCTCCTGCTCACGAGATAAAGCATCCTCGGCAGGTGCGTTGTTCTCGGTTGGTTGATCTACCTGAGGTGTTGGACGAGGCTGAAGTGCCTGCACACGTTCTTCAGACGTGCGGAGTTCAATCTTGAGCTCTTCAACTCTGGATTGGAGTTGATCGCGTGTCGTCTTGGCTGCAATAAGTTCCTCACGGACACCAGACAGACTCTTGACCAGATCATCAATCCTAGTTCGACTCTGCTCCTGGTCATATTCCCTTCTCAGGGCGGCCTTCTTGCTCTCGTCAACCTCGGACTCCAACTTCTTCTTGGTGGCGTCAATTTCTGTTTCTAGTGCTTCGACTCTGTTTTGTAACCTCCGTCTGGTTTCTGACTCGGCTAGCTCACGCTCGTTCTGTAAAGTTTGAAGGTCGGCAATCATCTTGTTGAGGCGGCTACGCTCGTCCATAAGCGAGCGGTTATCCTCGGTCATGCGGGCTTCAATCTTCTTCCAGAGTTCGCGCTCTGCCTTGAGGTTGGCCGTGTCATTGCGCATGCTGTCAGCAAGAGTACGTGCCTCAACGAGCTCCTCCGCAACCTGCTGTGTACGGAGGTCCTGCTTGGCCGCCACTTCGGCCAGAGACTGAGATCGCTTTTGCAGTTCCGAGTTTTCTGATTTGAGCATATCGTAGTTGGCTTGCAGCATTCCGTAACGTTCGTGGGCAAGTGTGATCTGGCCACCAGTGCGGGCAACCTCTCCTTGCAGCTCGCCCTTTTCACGAGCAAGCTTGTCGACCTGCTGCTTAAGTGTACTGTGGTCCGTTGCAGCCTCTTGTCTGTAGGCATCGAAATGGTTCTGCATCTCCTTCAGGAGCTTGGAGTAGTCGGACAACTCCTTGGAACGAGGTGTGTCTTCCACATCTCGAGACATACCGCCTGGTGGAGGCGTCGATGGGACTGGGCCGACGGAACGACCAAAGGCCGCCTGCAGATCTGTGCCAGCTGGCAGTTGTCCGCGGTGAGAGAGCATACGTCTGAACATATCACGCTCACGCATAATGCTCTCGCACTGAGTAGTCATCGACTTGATCTCATCTTGATGTCTCTGAACGCGATCGCGGAGTTCGTCGAGTTCTTGCAGGGCCTGCTCGGTCTCGGACTGCTTTGCCTTTGCAGCTTCGCCCTCCATGCGATCAGCAAGACCGCGGTTGAGTTTCAGGAGCTGCACGTTCTGGTCTTGAAGTTCCTGAACATTTCTGAAGAGCAATAGTCTTTGGCTAATCAGAGCTCCGGCTGAAGTCTCCTCTGCAGCAGAGACCGAATCATCAAGCTCGCCATTAGCAAGCATCTGCAATTGCATTTGGCCTGCTGCATCGAGAGCTTCCAAACCCTGATCACGGGCTTGCATCTCGACCAAAAGAATCTTGATCTGTGCGCTGAGGTCACGAAGTTGTTGACGGAGGATATCACCTTCTCTGGATAGTCCTTCGGTTTGGCCCTTGAGGTTGCGTGCTTCCTTGCGTGCCTCGTCACGTTCAGCAGAAGCTGAATCGAGCATTGAAGACATCTCGAGGATCTCGGCCTCAACACGCTCCTTCTCCTCACGTAGTTCCTCTTGCTCGGGCCCTCTGTTCTCAAGATCACGAATCATCTCGTCGAGCTCGTTGCTCAAAAGGTAATTTCTGCGCTTCTCGGCTTCGAGGTCGGACTTCATTGTACTGTACTCGCTGTAGAGCTGAGTGAAGCTCATATTACCCTTCATGCGTGCTGATCCAGGTGTGAAGAGAGCAGGCGATCCATCGCGTCCAGGAGTCGAAGGTGCAAGACCGTTGGAGTTACGTTTGGGTGTAGCCAGGACGGAAACATTGTTCTGTGCCTCGGAGGCAGCAGCTTGGAGGCGCTCGACCTCGAGCTCCAGTTCGGCCAGTTTGGCCTCTACAGCCTCACGGTCGGCTCTCTCGGTCTCAATCTCGGCCTGGAGCTGACCAACTTCTTCTGCGGCGTTTTCCTTGATCTGGTCGATGTTGTTTTGAAGATCCAGCAAACGTGCCTTGGCAGTGTCTGCACTCTGCTTCTGAAGCTCGGCAAGGCGACGGGCGCTGTCCAATTCGACACGGAAGGATTCTTCAGCCTTTGAGGCGCCTTCTTGCATTTGTTGGATTTTGGCAAAAGCATCGTCGGCCTTCTGGCCCAGCTCTTCAAGACGTTGACGGAGTGTTTGTTCTGTACGCTTCAAAGCCTCAGCTGTGGCATTGGCATCCTCGTTGGCGCGCTGCAATTCAGAAATACGAGCATTCTTTTCCTTGCGGAACTTTGTGTGTTCGGTAGTGCGTGTCTTAAGCTCAGATTCATGCCATTCGTTGTTACGCTTGAGCAGATCCACCTCTTGCTGCAGAGCTTGCTCCTTGAACTTGGCACTTGAGGCGGCATTTTCCAAAGACTGATTCTTCTCTTCCAGAGCCGAGATGTCGCGACGCAGAGAGATAATCTTCTGATGTTGAGTAGCGAGTTCCTGGGCGAGATTGTCGTGAGCGGTGGACTTTGATTCGAGTACGGACAGAGTTTCGCGATTGGAAGTTTCTAGAGAAGCGATGCGGGCACGCAGGGTGTCAAGCTCAGAGTTCGAATCGGTCGATGAAGCCTTTACAGAGTCGAGCTCAGTCTGCAGTTCGGCACGGGCATTGTCTGTTGGATGGGTCAGTAAGGACAGGGGCAGTCTAGGTAGTAAAGGTACGCACGTTGGTCATCGAGAGACTTGCGGAGGTCCTGTATTTCCTGGGCGTTCTTGTTCAGAGTGGCCTTGAGAGCTTTCACCTTTGATTCTCCGGCGCGAACAGTGTTCTCAAGCTCGACATCGGATCGGAGCTTGTCTGCCTTGAGGTTGTCAAAGTCCTTGGCTCTGGCGGTCAGAGCGGACAGGAAGTCCTTGATTAGGTCCTGGGTAGGAGCGTCCAGAAGTGAGTCGAGCTGTGGCTCATCGATAGAGAAGGCCTGGGCGATAAGAGCCGTATCGACGGCGCCGGCCTGGGCGCGCGTCCTCATTGTCGCAATGGTTATAGCCTAGTTGACGGTCATGAAGCTTTGGTGCCGAAGGGCAAGATTGAACGTGTCAGTGTCAGACACGACGCGTAATGAGGGAAGGTTGTGAAAGTGTGAAGAGGCAGCGACGAAGTGATAGAGCGACACGCAATTGAAGGCGTGTCTTGCAGAGAGTCGAGACAGAGGGTTGGCTCTGGACGGTTACAAAGAAGCGTGAAGCGGAAGCCCTCCGAGCTGCGATTGACGCACTGACCAAGTCCGTTTGCGGCTGCTGCCTTTAAACCATCCATCATCCATCTCCGCATGTCGCTTTCGACATTTGATCGTGAAGCTGTCATACATTGACCACGCCGTGACAAGACGTGCAAATACTTCAGACTCACCATACACTATCCCCACCATCAGTTTGCGACTGTCGCCTTCTCTCTCCACCGACAACGCCCTGCCTCATCGTCGCCTTGACTGGCCGACGCCTTCTCTCTCGCCAACATGTCTCTCTCGGCCTCTTTCAAGACTTTCAACACAGAGTTCTCGGCTGCCACCACTCGTAACACTCAGCAGAAGCGCCCTGCTGCTGCCGCTGCTGCTTCTCCTGCACCACGTCCCTCCACTCCGTCGACCCAGCCCGCAGACCTCAAGCGCAAACGCCAGGACCTCCCACAAAATGCCGCATATTCCCAACCCGCCGACACGGGCTCAGGCCGAGAAGTCATGACACAAGTTGTCTATGCCATCGATTATCTCAAGTCCAAGGATCGTCCAATCAGTTTCACTGATATCTGGAACTACCTCTCTATCCCCGCCAACCAGCAGCAACACCGTCAAGTCCTGCGCAGGGCGCTTATGGAGCACCCCAAAGTCGACTATGACCCCAAAGGCCTGGATGGACAACACCCTTCTTTCCGTTTCCGTCCCATTCACAACGTTCGCTCTGCCGACGATCTCAAGGCCTACTTGCAGCGTCAATACACGGCTCAGGGCATCAGTGTAAAGGAACTCAAAGAAGGTTGGCCTGATGCTATTCCTGAGATTGAGCGTCTCGAGTCAAGAGGCGAGCTTCTGGTTGTGAGACAGAAGAAGGACAACATCCCAAAGATGGTCTGGCCCAACGACCCCTCGCTCGACCAGCGTATAGACCAAGACTTCAAAGACTACTGGTCAAAGATCTCTCTGCCTGCCAACCCTGGTGAGCTAAGAGCCGAACTCGAGAAGGCTGGTCTTACTCCCACCAGTCAAGTCAAGGAAGTCATCAAGGTTTCGGGTGGAAAAGACAAGAAGAAGCGTACTTCGAGAAAGGTTGGCAGAAGTACCAACACTCACATGGTGGGCATCCTCAAGGACTATTCTCAGATGAAGAAATAGCGACATTTTCTCTCACATTTTGGTATTATGATTTTAGCGCGGCGTTGGTCAAGGAAAGCTTATCAAAGGCGAGTCATTCTCGTATTCATTGGGCAATCAACGGGTACCACGGAAGAACAAGAGTATGCCGGGTAGTACCTTGCAGACTTCCTCGTGTATACCCAAATTCAGAAGCAAATACTCATGACAAAAACGAAAAAACAGGTTCGAGCTCAGTCCTGGGTTTGGCTGCAAGAAAGTAGTTGTCAAAGGCAAGATTGCTTTCGAGAACCGACTAAACCTCCACAGAAAGTGACATGCCTATCTCATTCCTCTGGACAAGCACGTCGATACCGAAAACATGTTGCCTTTTGATGGTTGATTGAGGGCGTGTATCGGCAGGCCGGGAGCCCAGCTCTACCGCTTGCTGCGAGTCCAGCATCAAAGGTTCGGACCGACAATCGACGAACGAGGCGTGGTGTGAACATGCATTCGATCGGGAGCAATATGGTGATAAGATGTCTTTTGATACATGATTTTGGAAGGTAGTGGTAGTGTACAAGAATTGTGGAGATGATGTATGCAAGGCCATGGGTATCATTAAAGTAAAAGCCTGGCGAACTCGGAACGAAAAAGGTGTAGATGATGTGTTGTTTGGCAGGGGAATTTTAGATGTCGCCGCCCTGGTACTTCCATGCATCGAGGTATTTCTGACCAGACATGATGCCGGCAAATTCGTGCTTCTTGGTAGGCTTCTCGATGTTCTCGGCGACGAAAGGCTTGAGCTGTGGATGTGTTAGATTCGCACGGGATATGGATGGAGTAAGTGGAAGACATACAGCAAAGTCGGACAGGTCAGGGACGACATAGGTGCGGACCTTTGACCAGTCGATGCGGTAGCCACCGTACTTGGTGTGACGACCCATGGAGCCAGAACCGGTACCCTTGTAGTAATCCTTGCCGGCTTGCTTGGTTGTGAGGGCGAGACGACGGAGAGCGCGCCCCAGAGGAGCGGTGGGAGTGAAAACCATGGCGACGAGGCAAGAGTTGATTAGATGATGGAACTGCTCTTTCTCGCCAGAGTCTCTACCGCTTTGCGACTCGGAGGTGATGCGGACTTTAACAAATCTTAGCGTGCCTTGGCGGAGATTTTTGCCGCTACTGAATGTCACTTTTTTGGACAATGTCAACTCAAGACTTTGAACTTGAACTTGAACTTTTTCGTAGTTCGATTTTCTGGTTTATTGACTCGACATTATGCCTGCTCGTGTCGCTCGTTCGAGCGTGGCCATCGCCAAACCTACAAATGCTCGCAAAAAGTCACAAAAACGCACTCTAGATGCTTTTGCAATCGCCTCGCATTCCGCGCCGGATACATACAAAGTTCGCCAACATCGCCTGGGTGATTCGGTTGGAGAGCCCCGCCAAAAACGCAGAAGACTCGAAGATGATGACGAAGACGACAACGACGAGGAGCACGCCAGCAACGCCCGACGACTGCAACAAAAGACGGTGACCAAGAGAACTGGTACCGGAAGAAGAGGAGGCTTGGATGAGGAGACAGATGAGGGAAGCGATAGTGACGGCAACGAGTGGCGCATGGGTGGCCACATCGGCGACGAAAGCGACAGTGACCTTGACAGTGATGAAGCTTTCGGAGAGAGCGATGAGGAGCGTTTTGAAGGTTTCACCTTCAGAGGAAGTTCGACAAATGGTCCCTCGAAGAAGAAGAAGAAGAGGCCGCAACCTGCCTCGGAAATGGATCTCGACGAAGGCGGCAACAGCGAAGATGACGAGTCGGCCAGCGACTTCGGCGACGAGGGTGTCGATCTTGCTACCATGCTCGACGAGAACAACGAAGACGACCTTATGCAGACGGAGGAGAAGCACGGAGACGACTCGGAAGAAGACTCTGACGACGAGGATGATGATGCAGAAGAAGAGTCAGAAGACGACGAATCAGAGGAAGAGTCCGACGAAGACGATGCTACCAAGCTATCCAAGTTGCAGGATCTGGTCGCCTCGCTGAACAAGGACAACCCGGAGAAGCGCATTGGTGGACGTACACAAGACGCCCACGAGTCGCAAGAACCCTCAGCATACGGATTGTCTGCGTCACAGAAGCTCAAGATCTCCGATTTGCTACCTACAGTTACCGATCCTGCTCTTCGCAAGTCCCTAAAGCTTCTGACCGCTGAGAAGACGACCAAGCGCTCAGGCATTCCTGGAAAGCTCGACGCTCCCCTGCCAAAGAGACAACAAGACAAGCTAGACAGAGCTGCTGCTACTCAAGAAACCAAAAAGACTCTCGACCGATGGCGCGACACTGTCATCCAGAACCGCAGAGCCGAGTTCCTCCAATTTCCTCTCGCAGACCCCAACGCCATCGAAGCCGTCGGTACCCAGAAGATGCTCCCCATCCAACAAGACAAACCCGCCAACGAACTCGAAAGCGCTATTCAGAATATCCTCGAAGAGAGTGGTCTCAGCAACAAGCAAAAGCAAGGCAAAGAGGAGGACCAGCTTCAGCAATTTGAAGAGCTGCAGATGAACAAGATCCCCATCGAGGAGGTCATGGCTAGACGTGCCGAACTCCGCAAGGCCAGAGAACTGCTTTTCAGAGAAGAAGTCAAGGCCAAGCGCGTCAAGAAGATCAAGTCAAAGGCTTACCGCCGCGTCCATCGCAAGGAGCGTGAACGTGCCGAGGCCGCTGAGCGCGATTACCTTGTAGCTGAAGGCATCGAGGACGAGGATGAGAAGGAGAAGAACGACCGAAGACGTGCCGAGGAGAGAATGGGCACCAAGCACAAGGACAGCAAGTGGTCAAAGGCCATGAAGAAGTCAAATCGTTCTGTCTGGGACGAGGATGCCAGAGAGGGTCTGATCGACATGGCCAGACGTAATGAAGAGCTCAGAAGGAGAATCGAGGGCAAGGATGTCTATGACCGTGAGAGTGACGACTCAGACATCAGTGTCAGCGACGACGAGGATGAAGAGCTCGACGATGACGAACTCGAGAGGGCTCGTCTATCCAAGAAGATCGACAAGCTCGGTGCCAAAGATGGAGAGAAGTCCAAGATCGGAAACATGGCCTTCATGCTCCGAGCTGAGGCGTCACGAAAGGCTCAAAACGAGGAAGATATTGAGCGTCTGAGAAAAGACCTGGCTGACGAGGCTGGTGAGAGTGAAGAAGAGGCAGAGACTTCTGTTGGTCGTGCTATCTTCGGACCTAAGCCCAAGCAAGGTGCTGCTAATCCTTTCAAGGCCACTCCTCGTGGTGAGCTTGAAGAGAACAAGGCTCTCGATGGAGAGGACAACCGCGAGATGGAGGACGAAGCTGAGATCAAGGTCGGTGAGCAAAAAGACACCAAGCCAGCTCCTCAGTCAAGAAAGTCAAGATCTTTCCTCCAAAACGCGCAAAAGGTTGTCGCCGACGTCGACGAGCCCAAGGAGCCTGAAGAGAACGCTTGGTTGACCGGTTCTTCCAAGAGCAAGAAGAAGAACAAGAAGGCTTCGGAAGATGAGATCCTCGATCTCTCCAAGCCTACACCCGCATCCGTACCTGCGGCAGCAAAACCCGCCGCGTCCAATAAGAAGGCCCAAGCAAAGAAGACAATCAAACCCTCTGCCAACGAAACAAATGCCCCCTCAACCGAAGGCTGGGAAACAGTCAAGTATGACAACGACCAAGAAGAAGCCGACGCCGAGGAGGACAACAGAATCAACCCCATGCTCTCTTCCAAGGACAAACAAGCCCTTTTCCACCAACGTGCTTTCGCTGGCGACGACGTAGCCGCCGACTTCTCCACCGAAAAAGAAGCCGCAATTGAGGACGAAGGCGACAAAGTCGAATCTACCTTCCTTCCCGGCTGGGGCTCCTGGACCGGTGATGGTCTCTCCAAGGCCGTGAAGAAGCAAAACAAACGCGCCGCTCACAACCCTCTGCATAAAAAGGTTACTGAAGGTGTCAAAGCCGCAAATCGCAAAGACGCAAAACTGCAAAATGTGATCATTTCAGAGGCGCAGCAGAGAAAGGGAAAGAAGTATTTGGCGTCTACTTTGCCGCATCAGTTCGAGAAGAGGGAGCAGTATGAGAGGAGTTTGCGTGTACCGGTGGGTCCCGAGTGGACTACCAAGGAAACTTTCCAGCGCAACACGAGGCCCAGAGTTGTTGTCAAACAGGGTATCATTGCCCCCATGGAGAAGCCTTTGCTGTAGGCATCTCCTTCCTTTCTTATATAATGGCATTAGAACGAGTCGAAAGTTCATGAATCACAAAAGTATTTGCATGGTAATCATCACTGTCTTGACACGATCCAAAGGGCTTCAACGATCATGAGTGTGACTTCTGATGTACAGCTTATATATAGAGAGACTGGGAGAGACGCGTAATATCATGTCTTCCGGTTGAAGTCGTGATGATCCTCTGCAATATGTTTCTTTCCTTTGAAGGATTGGAGCAGAAGGAGCGACGCAACCATTTTTGGGACGCTGGGGAAGTGACTCAGCTCGACCGCAACTTCCCAATCTGTATCTTCCTTATTGACCATTTGAATGGGCCATTAAAAAGCCCCATTATGCACTTCTCCATCTCTCCTACACCTCCTTCGTCTTTCTCCATCACCTGCATCCATCATCATCACCATTATCATCCAAAACCTCACACACCAGCCACTTCCAATTCCCCTTCCACCCAAGTTTCATTCCATCAGCCCTCCAACGATACATTCAACCACGCAACCCTTTCTTATCCCAGATAAATCCTGAGACCGTTTGAAAGCATCTACTTTGCTCCGGTCAATGAAGGTTTTGGTGATGGATGGGTGTAGACGCGACGTTGGCGTGTACGGTACTGAGGTGTCTGAAGGTCTAAGAGCACGGTGCGATTGAGGTTTGATGTGCGTGTGAGGTTTGGAGATGTGTGGTTGTGATGGTGGGAGGTGATGGTAGCAGGTTGAGACGAGAGCATATTTGCACATACAGTACTCGATAACGTTGTGTCCTTTCGTCCTCTGATGTCTGCCACGTGTATCGCTGTGAGAACATAAGGACCGCCTCAGACAAGAGTCGGGTCCACCCCAAGATTGATATGTTTTCTTGCTCTTTCTTTTCTGTTCGGAGTATTCAAAGACTTCCTTGCATAGATCAGATCGGCGTAGTAGGCTAGATATAGATTGAGACAGGCTTGGTGGTGCAGTTGATAATGTGACTTGTCCTGTGACTGAATCGTTTTGCCGAGTCTTGGACGATATTGAGCATCTCTTTGACAGCAACGGGGTTGGTTGGTCAGGCGATTTGTTCTAAGCCCTTGTAGCCTATGGTAAGTGGTTATCGAAGAATGTTTAGCTATGCCTCTGTCTACGACATTTTCCGAATTCGGATTGCCGGTCTTCTACTACATCTCCTACGAGCCTGAACTGAAAAGGCTCCAACTAACGTTGGGTTGGTAGATTGGTAGGTGATCAGGAGAGACGGCGGATGCCTTTCATATACGACTATATACAGTACAAGGTGTAATTAGGGGTGTCATTATAGCATGAGCGGATGCAGCGAATCGCTTACTGGAAGCGCTTCTCGGCAGCCTTCCAGTTGATAACATCCCAGATGGCGTTGAAGTACTCGGCCTTCTTGTTCTGGTACTGGAGGTAGTAGGCGTGCTCCCAAGCGTCGACACCAAGGATAGGTCTGAATTGGCCGACAACGGGGTCCTGGTTGGCGTAGGTTCTGATCTGGATGGCGCCAGTCTGGGTGTCTTGGACCAGCCAAGCCCAGCCAGAACCCTGGATGCCGGCAAGAGCGGCGTTGAACTTTTGCTTCATGGCATCGAGGCTGCCGTAGTGTGTGTCGATGGCCTTGGAGAGTGCGCCTGATGGAGGCTCACCACCGCCCTGCGACTTGGGGGCAAGGTTCTCCCAGAAGAGAGTGTGGTTAACGTGACCGCCTGTGAAGAGAAGCGTCAGTGATGCGGGTATGGAACAATAGCATGGTTGAAGTCTTACCACCGTGGAAGTTGATCAGAGGCTGGGTAGCAATCTGGGTCTGGATGTCGTTCTTTGCGCGAGCCTCCTCCATCTTCTCGGAAGCAGTGTTGAACGAAGTAACGTAGGTGTTGTGGTGCTTGGAGTGGTGGAGTTCCATGATCTGGCCGCTGATGGCGGGCTCGAGAGCGCCATAGTCGTCTGCACGAAGCAATCAGTATGACTCTATTGCGCTATATACACATGGATCGAAGCTCACAGGGCAGGTCGGGAAGAGTGGCCTTGCCGCGGGTGAAGGTGGTGCTAGCGATAGCTGCACGCTTGGTGGCAGAGGGAGCGCTGGCTCTGAGAGTAGAGCGGACAGCAGAGTTGCGGAAGACGGCGGCGGAAGACATTTTGGTTCTGTGATAATCAATCGATTGTTTGAATGTCGAGTGTTTCAGAAGACAGAGTCAAACGTCGAAAGCGCAGCTTCCTAAGCTTCGACTTTGGCTGAAGTAAGTGCTGCGTCATATCCGTCGAATCCCAGCCAATTACATTCTCCATGACCGCGACCATTTTCGAACCCCTCAAGGGATCACTTCACAATGCTGTCGCTGTTTGTTTGGAAAGAGGATTGAAGGATCAAAGGACTCAAAGGGGTTGAGTCAGTAGGTAAACTGTTGGAAGCAATCGGCATACGGACTCTATGCTACACGCTTTTTACCGCTCGTGAACGACTCGTCTAGGATAAGGAACAGAAAGAAAAATAGTACAATTCGTGGTGTAGAGAAAATGCTTTGTACAAGAGGTTAATGTCATCGCCTCCACCACGAAAGAGCCGACTTGCTTGAAAATGGCCCATTGGCGCGCGAGTCGTTTATCGGAGCACCTTGAAGAGCTTGGGGGCGGCGCATGCGGTTGCGCAGTGGGCGAGGTGGAAGACTAGCAACATATCAATATCACAATCCCAATTGGTCAATTGCCACCGAGAAGTACTCACATTCCTCAACACAGTCCTCGTCGGCCTTGCCGTTCTCCTCCTGCTGCTTGGTGACGCGCTCGACACAGTGGTCGTAATGGTGCTTGTAAGGAGCACACTCGGATGACTTGGCGCACTCTGTCGTCTTGTCAGACTTGTTTCCTCTTGTGTCCTCGTGGTCAATGGCTCGTTGACGTACCTTCCTCGATCTTGGGCTTGGGGTCTTCGGGCTCATCCTCTTCCTCCTCCTCTTCATCTTCCTCCTCCTCCTCCTCCTCGTCGTCATCGTCCTGCTTGCCGACGGGACCACCGTGAGGACCGGCGTTGTCGGCGCCGACCTGGCCAGAGGCAGCACCGCCCTCGCCGGGGGTGTGGCCCTTCTCGTTCGAAGGCTCGGGCTTCTTGGCGTCCTGCTTGTTGGCCTCGGCCTCGGAGTCGCTCTCCTCGTCGGTGCCGGCGGCAGGGGTGGAAAGGCTGACACCGCCTCTGGTGGTGGCACCACGGGTTTGCTCAGCCGTGCCCATGCCGTTCTGTTGGTCCTTGTCGGAGTTGAAGTCGCCCGAGGCGTACTTCATGTCGTCCTGGATCTCAGCCTCGCATGACTGGATGGACAGAGACGAGTAAAGGTCGGAAACGTAGTCGAAGATACCCATGGTAGCGGTGATGTGACGACTTGTGAATGTGTTGGCTGGCGTGCTGTCGAAGAGGCGTCGAACCTTTCGACGTTTCCCGGCTCTCTCAGAGGACGAACTGGCCCGTGCTGCGAACTGGCCAATGAGAGCCAATCTGATTTCTCACATATCACTTCGATTCCTTTTCTCTTTCTTCCACTCAATTCACAGCTTCTGATTTTCAGCTTCCTGCGACAGGCTTTTCCAGAGCGGTGCGAGGTCAACCTGAGCTCCATGGCTCTGACAGTGTGATACGACAGAAACCGCTCTTCACGACAAGCACGGTGCTTCATGGCTGGCCTGCCACTTTCACACTGGGACTGGAAATAATTGTCTGGAAAAGAAAAATTGCTTGCTATGAACAGTCATGAGTCGTTTCGTGGCATTGCTTCGTCACTCTAATTCTTCTGCATCGATTGCAGCACAGCCATGGCCTCCTGCACCGAATAACCGATAAACACGGGCCCTGTAAACACCATCTGTGCCTGTTGCTTTTGCTCGCCAGTTTCCGTTTTGACGAAGACTGGCTGTTCTCCGGCCATCTTCTCTGTAGTGGGTTCGAAGTTCGCTTGACGGATGAATGTAGGTTTCGCTTCGACCTTCTCGACTTCTGGGACAGTGCCCTTCTCTTCGGCTGGTTTCTCGATCCCTGCGTCTTCCTTGTCTTCCTGGCTGGGTGGTTTCTGCTCGTCAAATCCGAAGGGACATCTGCCCTTGGGTCTTTCTGCCTGAGTTTCGGCTGGTTCTTGTGGTTTCTCGGGTACCGTAGCAGCAGCTGCGTTTGAGATTACACTGTGTTGTCGTTCTCGTGCGTCGATCGGGACCTGGATGCCCCATGGTCGGCTTGGGCTCTCTCCTAGACGAACGTCCCGTAACGGCCGGTCAAAACGAGGCAAGCGATCTTCCTCCGTTTCCTCTTCGGGTGGGCCGTCTGGTCCTGTGTATACGGTACTAGCCCATTTGCGGATTTTCTCATTGCTGGCACCGCCGTCATCATCGAATTCTTCCTCTGCCTCGTAATGATCATCGCCCAGATTCTCAGGCAGCAGGGATACATGCTTTTGACCCAGCCCTTGAATCATGCTAACGATGTTACCGTATTTGGCATCAAGCTGTCGGATTTGTTCTTCATTGCTTTGGTATCTCTTTACGCATATTTCGTGACTCCTTGGAAGTTCGTGTTTGTGTAGCTCAAAGTAGGCTGCCACTTCCTCTGGGCTATGCTGGTCGAGGAAGCGGATAGGGCAAACTTTGTCGGTGGAAGAGCCTTGGACTGATGGCTCGACATCGGGATTCTTCTTGTGTGAGTCCATGGCACAAACCTCTCTTATGGGATCAATGACAGAGTTGCGTGCGCTGGAGGAACCACGTCGTCCGTTGATGCGGGAACCAGAGGTGCGCGGTTGTCGGACAGACTCGGGTTTATAACGTGATACGACCGAGGCGGCGTGCGAGCTCAATTTGCGCCTTTCCATGGATGCGAAAGGGCAATCAAGTCTGCTCGGAGTACCAGGAACGGTAAAATCTTGTTCGAGAGGAGACTCTGAAATAGAGGGCATAGCAGCAGATGAGGTGGGAGCGGAAGGTTTGTCGGCCGAAGGCCCAGAATGTATGGCTACGCCGGTCGAGCGCAGCGAATTTGTGGTACGAGAAGCGGCAGTGATTTTGTCACGACGGCTGGCGTCAACTATCTTAGAACTATTTATCAAGCTCTCAAAGTCAACAGCCAAAGGAAAGGCTGGAGAAGCTGAAAGATCGAGGGGTTGGGCCTTTTCAGGACTTTGGTCGGCAAGACGCGAATACTGTTTGTTCAAAGTCAGCCATGAGCCAGTATGAAGCGGGATGAGGATTGAGCAAAGTGAGGGTAGAAGGATCAGTAACATGCTATGGTGTGTTATCTGTCAAAGCTGCGAACAGCTGCAGGTCTAGAGCTAAAGGTTGTTCATCACAAGAGGAGGATGGGTGCAGGGTGGGTAAGGGGATTAGGCAGCACTAACCTGTGATTTCGCCGTGTACAGTTGAGACTCAAGAGTTGCACAGCGAGAGTATACGCGCTGATATTCAAGTCGCAAGGCGTCGAAGCCGTCCAGCAAGCTCTGCAGCTGCTTTTCGACGATAGACGCCATGGTGAGCAGTTATAAAGTAGCAAGCTGTGGTGGAAACAAAGTCAGAAGAATGAACGAACGCGGACGCAACAAAGAGAATTCGGGATGAGCGCACGGATGAGCATGTCTTGGCGGACGGGGACGGTCTCCCGATGGGTCTCGCGACGAGGCGAGTCGAGCTGCGGGCGTCGTGACACGCGGCAGGCTTAGCCGAGAGCTGACGCAGGAGCGCATGGCAGCCATGGCATTTGTTCGACCATGGCCGCCGTGAACATTCATGGTTGATGTTGTTGTTTCTCTTACAAAGCAACGTCGCCATGTCATCCGCCCATCTGACCCGCCTCCGCAAATGGTTCCTGACATCCCCTCCAGCAGAGTGGGGAGTGCAGCGGATTAGAGAGCTGCTGATCGGAGCACTGCGACAAGGGCCCATTCCAGGGCATGTGGCCTTTGTCATGGACGGAAACCGTCGCTATGCACGCACTCATCATATCGAGACGGTCGAGGGACATCACCTGGGCTTTGAAGCTCTCGCTCGTGTATGTCTAGCCGAAGCTTTGGATGTAGTTGAGACATACTAACGTCTTGGGGGCAGATACTCGAGGTGTGCTACAAGTCAGGAGTCAAGGTCGTGACCATCTACGCCTTCAGCATTGAGAACTTCAAGCGCTCCAAATATGAAGTCGACGCCCTCATGGACATGGCCAAGTTCAAGCTGAACCAGTTGGCACAGCACGGCGAGCTCCTGCACCGCTACGGCGCCCGCATCCAGGTCCTAGGACAGAGGGAACTCGTACGGCCTGATGTGCTGGAGTCCATAGACGAAGCCGTCCGCCTGACCAGCAACAACACAAAAGCCGTGCTCAACGTCTGTTTCCCCTATACTTCACGACACGAGATGACGCATGCCATACGCGAGACTGTTCGCGAGTACTCGACTCCTCTGCGTCCTACCAACAAGCGTCCCTTCTCCGAATCTCACATCGCACGCCATCTTCGTACTACACAACTGAGCCAAGTGCAAGAAGAAGTCTCGGCCGAGGACTCAAACACTGAGGAGACGGATGACTCGAACATCAGCGCTGCCTCGGACGACCACCCTCCCTCTTCTCGCACATCCAATTCTGCACATTCGCCCACCTTCAAGCCCACAAGACCTCAGGCTGTATTTCCAGATCCCGAGACCATCACTGCCGACACTATCAATACTCATACCTTTACTCATGATGCTCCTCCTTGCGACCTCTTAGTGCGCACCTCTGGTGTTCAACGGCTGAGCGATTTCATGATGTGGCAGTGTCATGAACATACGAGTATTGTCTTCCTGGAGTGTCTTTGGCCTGAGTTCGATCTTTGGCAATTTCTCCCTGTTCTGGTCGAGTGGCAGTGGAAACAACGCAAACTCAACGACGCTCAGGCCCTATCACGCTCATCACGATCCCTAAAAGTTGCATAATCACAAAACTGCTCTGGTTTATTCCTTTCTTACATACAAGCGAGCGACAAGATACCCTCTGAGAAACAGCATGGCATTCTGGTCTGGTTTTTAATCCTTTATCCTTGGCAATACCTCGTTCCCTCTATTGGCCGATCCTGGCCCTTATAGCGAGATACACTCCTGAAATTGACTATTTGAACAAGCACTGCTTTTTTGCTTTAGCTTGCAAGTTGGAGCATATACTCAATCTAGAATGCTCGACAAGTAGGCTTTGATCATGGTGGTAAGTCATCGGTCTCAAGATTTCGTGGATGTCTTTCGCAAGTTAAGCGCCGAATCCAAAGCCACACGACACGCTAATGCAGCTTTCCGGGCAATCACTTTGCCTGCCACTCCAATGGCTCACCACGACCTGGAGGTGTCGCCAGATATCTTCTTGCTGTTGCCTCCGCCGTTTCTATCTATGTCTTACTTGATCGCGGTGCTGAGAAATGGGCCACGCTGCTTCGAAAATGGCTGATCGAACAAGTCGCCTACTCCGGGATATCGCTCACACAATCCTCCTAGCATCATTTGTACAAGCGAATATTTGGACAGTCGATATTGACAACGGACCAGCACCGTCCCCTGAAGACGGACCTCCACTCTCCGCTCATGCTTCTCGCAACCCGGCGTTGCTTGCTGGTCAGATCTGTGGAATCATAGGCGCTTATCTGGCGACCGTGTTTATTCTGGGAAGCCTTCTTCTGACCGTCGGACGAAGCATGCGGCGAGTTGCTCTTTCGGCATATCATTCGGCCTCTACAGAAATGGTCAAGCCGACGATCAAACAATTCGACGACTCGCCATTGAGCCCTCACTCCCAACGTTCCTGGTACAGTCCTCGACGTCTGAAGAAAAAGCGCAGTATGCAGGGCAGTACGAGAACAGTCAGCAATCCAGGTAGTCCAGCCGTGCGAAGCATCGCATCGTTTGATCCGGGTGTGATAGAGGCAGATAGAATGGCTAGACAGCAAGAGTTGGAACATCTCTATGCGGCGGCACTGGCACAAGAAGCAGCAAAATCGCGCACAACGATCACAGAGGATGAGGTTGTGCCAGCGGGGCCTGCCTCATCTCGGTCCAGACGGCAACCTCCAAGGCTCTTGACATCGGCTCCTGCTCTTGCTCATCTTCACTTGCATGACTCTCAGGTCAGCCCTGTGTCTCCGAGAAGCCCGATTCGAGCCATCTACCCTCCTCGCTCTCCTCGTTTCCAGCCAACCTCGCCTATCTCGCCCCTGCCGCCAGATTACGGACCACCGACCTCTCCCAAACCGCGTATGCCAAATTCTCCAGGCGCAGCATCGACGCGTACACGTACGTCTTCCTTTGGTTCCCAGGCTGATGGTAAACGTCCTCGAAAAGGACTTCGTAACCTACGTATCCAGCATCGTCATTATCCGAGTGAGGTATCAGACGAGGAAGTGCGCACACCATTAACTCCACGCTATTACACGGATCCGGGTATCCCACCAAGTCCACCACCGAGGAGCGAGGCACCCACTACACCTGGAACTCATGACGGCTACGGCACACCAGTCGATGTCAGAGACTTTGACGAGATCAGAGCCATGCCACGACCCGAGCCACAGCGAGCTGGTAGTCATCAATACGAAGCCCCTCAGGTCGACGGAAGTGCTTCAAGGCAGATGGAACTCAGACTTGATACTGCAGTCTTAGGTGGTCGCAACATCAACAACAGGACACCTTCGTCAAACATCTCTGTATCGACGCTTGGGACATTACCCTTCCGTGCAATGGCACATCCGGATGGCCTGCCATTGCCGTCTCCAGGTCTCGTTACGAGGACTACGTATCTCGAGCGGCGTCGCGACATGTTGAGTGCTCCTCGTACGGGCATGGCTACACCATATAGCCCTTACATGCCCTTCACTCCCATAACTCCAGTGACACCTCATCTCACAAGCAGAGCAGAGAGAAGACAACGTGAAAGAGATCAAGGAAGACGCGCTCCAGCGGCACAAGATCAAGTCATTGACGAGGAGGAGATGTGGGGGAGTGGTTACTGAGTCCGTTCTTTCCGCTGATTCCTTGTTGCTTTGTCCTACCTATGTAATGATCAAATTGACAAAAACATTTGTTTTGAGGACGACCGTTTTTGGCAGTCACATTCCATATGATACTGTAACGACCCTCGGCATGTTCTATCGTCCGGACCCCGCGGATCGATTGGCGCAAGACCCTGCCTCCCCACCAATCTCAAAGGTTAACTCTGAGGGGGCTGAGACATATACTCTGATGTCACCATCACCCTTTCACATGCAATATAAGTCCAGTCTCACTGACTTCTTACCGCATTCTTGTCCTCAGCTATACCATCTCTGAAATCTAGAAGGATCACACACAGCAACGATGTGGTTCCCAAGCCTAGTACAAATCCTCTACCTCCTATTCATCGGTGCCCAACTTTACGGCCTCTTCCACCATTTCCTCAGTCCCTCCACAGGCCTGGTAAACAACACACGCTCTCTCCAAATCAAAGGCCTCTCTTTCCTCGCCTTCCTGATCTCTTTCCCCTCAATCTTTGCAACCAGTCTTCCCACGGCGGTTTCTCACTCCACAAACACCGGATTATTGCATCTTCTATCCTGGGTCTTCCTAGCTGGCAGTCTAACGCTGTATTATTGGTGTCTCGAGATCACTGGACAAGGTCATTTGTCCGTCATCTTTGGAAAAGTCACACCGAAAGAGGTCATCAACACTGGGCCGTATGCGCTGGTCAGACATCCGGTTTATGTTTCTTATATGCTTGGTTGGCTGGGAAGCTTGATCGCCATGCAGCAGGAATGGAGGCATAACCATGCATTCTTTGGTTTTGTCAGGATGGTGGCAATGGCGGTTGTGGTCATGGGGCTGATTGGGCTCTACAGGGAAGGTGCGGATTTGGAGGAGAGGCAGTTCATGTTGAACGAGGATGTTGTCAAGGGTGAGACCGTTGAGTTGGGGGTTAGGAGGAAGTATGAGAGTTACAAGAGTGTGGTCGGAGCGAGGTGGATCCCTGGTATTATTTGAGGAGAGGAGAGGAACGAAAGAGTAGTCGCTTGGGGAAGCAGTTGCTTCAATTTGCTTCTGCGTCGATCAAATGCTGTTACAGTACGCAACGAACAACAAAAAAAACCATTACCAGCCCATCAAGAATATCAAAAGCGCCTGCCCGACCGACCTTTCCTCGTTAATAAATATCCTGCCAAAGAAAAACCATGAGACTTGTCGTGGGGTATCATCATTTCATCGTACACATGATTGGAAGTCGTGATCAAAACCATCACTAGAGGATACGACCACTGCTCAATCTCCTCTCCAGCTCATCTTCCACAGTCTCCCTTTGCACCTGCTCGTATCCTGGCGGTGGCTCAGCAGGGGGTGTAAAGACCTCTGGCGCATGAGACTCGGGCGACCTGGTAGCTTGTGTGGTTGCCGACAGCGGGACAGGCTGAGCATGGGGTTGAGGCATTGGAATTGTAGAACCAGTCTCCTCATAGGCAGGCAAATCGTCGAGATGGACGTTTGCGACGTCAACGGCAGCAAGCGCATCTCCTCCCCTTCCTCGTCCAGCCTCGCTGCCGTCGCCTTGCAGATGACCCGACTGTCTTGCAACATCGACTTGTTGTTGCAATCGCTCCTTTACTCTTTCATATCCAGAGTGGAAGTCATAGGCTCCTCCATCCTTGAACGAGAATTTCAGTTCCAATGCTGGGATGTGTGTAGGGATGCCACCACCTTGGACAGGCTGCGCAAGAGCAGTCCAGACGTTGGGCCCTATCCAAGGTGCGACTACATGCGAATCGTGTGTGTTGAGAAGAGGTACGGAGAAAGACTGGAGTTGAGGCGTCGGCGTGGTGGGTAGGTAGACGAGACGACGGTTGGTAAGATACAAGGTGCCGGCCGAGGCTGACCAGTGAGCAGGCTCCTTACCAGGGAACTTGTTGAGCGACTGTAGGGAGAAGGTGGTGCGCGCTGGCGACTTGTACAGGGTTTGTTCGTGCGGCAGAGGTGTAAAGGGCTGTGTCGAGGAGGGCTCAAGCATAACCCAGCTTTCTCTACCGTCAGCACCTGCCTGGACATGTTGATGGCCTCATCGTGAAGACTCACTTGACCGACATGTTTGTGTTGTTCGTATACTGCTGCAGCAAAATGTCTGTATGTGATGCGACTAGCTAGTAGCTGCCTTCGGGAAGCATGTGAAAGATATATAGGCCCGCCAAGCCCACGTCATCTGTCGCCCGGCCGCTCTGCTATACCGCTTCCACCGCCTTCTATCCATGCCATAATCTTGAGCAAGCCACTATTCATCTTCCTTCGTGCTTTGCACCCGAGCAACCCTTGCTTCGCTTTCTGACCTCTCGTTGTTACATCAAACCATCTCGACCGTGTCTCCGAACTCTGCGGCCAACCATGCTCGCAGCTCCTCTACTTCTCGCTCCTTCTTTCTTTCCTCACTTTCTCCACTCACCTCATCTTCTTGCTCCTTAGGACTCTGTGCTGCTTCATGGCTGGCTATTCTGACTTTCTTGGCTGAAAAGTAGGCTGATGGTACGCCTTCATCGCGTTTGCGTTTCACAACACTCGTGTCCAGCGACGCTGCATAGCTGTCGTCGCTGCTCTGGCTGAACATCGCTACTGCATCTTCGAACTCTTCTGGCAAGACGTTGACTCTCGCCTGATGTGGCGTCATGAACAGCTCTGGCTGGCCGTCTTCTTCCTCGGGATGGTCTGTCTGAGAGTCCAGCATACCTTGGCTTTCCTGTCTCTCCGTAGGTTCCACGACTTCATCCGAGTTTTGAAGACTTTGTGAATCTTCCAAGCCTACCAAAGCCGCATCTAGCATTTCCTCGTCTCTGTCAAGGTATTCTTCGTCGTCTGTGAGTAGTTCTTCGTTGTGATCTTCATGCGTCTCGAAGGGCTCAATAAGTTCTGGCTCGTCGAAGATTTCGTCAATGGGATTCATAGGACTAAGAGTCCGGATGAATCTTGGTCTTGTGTATCCTCCGGAGACTGGAGTCGTACGGATAGCAGGAGCCGTTCCTAAAATGGGTATCTCGCTGGACCTTGTAGTCTTGTCATGTAGACTCGCTAGCCTCGAGGCCGCGACAGGCACCCTGGTCTTTCGGGACTCCGTCGTTTGGGACAGATCAAGGTGTTCGACAGGCTCACCTCCTTTCTTCCTGATAGGAAGGTCCAATTTAGTCTGCATCTTCATCGATGACTCGGACGTATTTTTGCTTTTGCTTGCAATGGATCGAGTCTCGCTGTCTTTGGGCTTTGGAGGTTTCGGCCGTGGCTTTTTCTCCATCCCGACCTTGCAACATCGATGTTTGCATGCTTTCTTGTCCTTGCATGCGTGGGCACAAGCAAAGTTACCATTCTCCAGTCTTTGTTCTTGTGGAGCTTGAGCAGTGTTCACAGTGATGTTCCTGCTCTTGGTCTTCCCAATATTCGGTGGAGCAGATATCGTTTGGTCAAGAGCGTCGACATCCATGGAGTCGCCCTCCTTGGGCTCAGCACGGATGAAGTCGTCGTCATTCAGTGCTCCGTCGTCCCACTCATCAACGTCGGCGATTGTTTTTGGTGGAGTGACATGACCTGAGGCATTCGCGGCTTTTGAAGATCCAGCAATACGCTTGTGTTTGACAACATCTGCTGTAGTATCCTTGATGAATTGAAACGCTGTCACTGGAACATCAGGCTTGAGCACTGCTTGTTGCATGGTTCCGGCTGAGGCATGTTAGTGCAAGAGCTTGAGACGAAACATGTTATGGCACTGACCCAGGTCATCACACATGACATAGCACTCTATCAACTGAGTCGGGCTTGTCAGATATGCAGTCGCATTGATCGGGTTGATGCGTTCAAGCTTCTGTGCACTGTAGACGTTATTAGTGGTTTCGCTCCAGAAAAGGGATATCTTCTGCGTACCTGATGCGGAAGAAAGTTATTTTCTGTCCGTCTGAAGTGCCAACCAGGACAATTACGAAGACTGGCTTGGTCCGATAATAGACAGGAGTCTTCTGATTTAAAAATCCGAGGTCAATCTTCAGCTTCACGGCAACATGCTCTTGAGCTTTGACAAACTAGTAACGGTCAGCGGACAATCGATGGCGCGGCTCCTCCTGATCACTTACAGGCTGACCGATCATTTGCAAGGCGACTCTCAGCTTCGGGAATGCTTGAATGCGGATGTGCATATTTAACCCAAATGACGGAGCTTTGTTAAGGACATACTCCAATCGGCCTGGTTCTGTATTCGCAAACTCATCCATCGTGGTGATCTTTGCACCTACAAGCTTCCTCAAAGCAACTGGGCCGATCTGCTCAATCTGCTGGAGGACCATGGGTGAGTCGTCCCATACTCGTGCAGCGAGACTGCGTGATAGCATGAGAGCATTTCTTATACCGATCGCATCCTTGTCGAAACTTTGGCAATCGACAATGCATCGAATGAGACGATGAATATGCTGGAATATCAGAGATTGGTCGATGCTGTTTTGAACGCGATGATTTGGTTGATCGGCCACGTGTCTGACTCCGCCCAACACAGACTGTACGATCAAGGAGACCTTGTGAGCATAGGCAGAGAGATCGACCTTGATGGGGAACCTAATGTCGGGCATGTCGTTCAACTCTTTGTACACTGGCTTTTCGCCAGAGCGGAATCGTAGCTCTCTGAACTCATGAGCCTGTGATATAACGGCCAGCTGTCACACCTGTTAGCATGCGAAAGTGGTTACCAGTGCAATCACATACAATTTCTGATATCTTTGGCTTCCGCGGAAGGCTCAAGATCGTTTCCATCGTCGTGATATTCATGTAGTAGCGTGCCATGGCCTCTCCGTAATCTGTAGTCTTAAATGAAGGCGTACATTCAATCAGTCCAAGCTCCTGCAGCTGTGAGATTGCACTGTCGCAGATTTGTTCAAGCCTGGCTCCAAGGTCCCGATCTGGAGTATCTCCTTTGATTTGGTAGTGTGTGGGGTTGTCTTCAAGTCGAACTCTGAGGAAAGTACCGGCGAGCCATTTCTTTGCTGCACAAAGGTCTGGAACCATGCCTAGCCCGATCTCTGCGTTGAGGTGCTCGACAAGATTGAGATGCAAGCTATGCAGTGTAAGCCTTCGTATTTGAGCTTTCCAATAAACGTCTTACCAGCTTTCCAAACGTTCCTGCCCACTCAGAAGTTGTTCATAGTGCTTGACCTGCTGCATCTTGGTCATTATCACTGCCAAAGCCGAAGTGTCAAATTGTGGTCGACCGGCTCTTCCAATCATCTGCATGATCTCAAGGTCGGAATATTCTTTGATAGCTCCTGCCTCGTAGCTGACGGTGTTCTTGATGATAACCATGTGGCAAGGTAGATTCACACCAACCGCAAGCGTTGAGGTGCAACAGATCACACTCAACTCGCCAGCAAGATAAGCGCTCTCCACAGCACCACGATCGTCAAGACCGAGACCTGCATGGTGTACAGCCACTCCAGCAGAAACAGTGCCTGGTATCGTCAGTCATGTGGAAATATATGATTGAGCACGACGTACTTTGCAATCCCTTGTCCTCGACTCTAATCTGTCGAGTAGGTGCGTGCCAATATCTATTCTTGGGCGCACTATGTTTCCACCACTCAGCAAGAAACTTCGCAGCCTCCGAGCATGACTTTCTCGTGAAGCAAAACACCATGATTGGTTTTTTCTGGGAGTACTTTACGACAACGTCTGAGAGTCTACTTGAGATTAGCAACGAAAAGAGATGAGTTACAAGGTTACTTGGGCTCACTTCTTGGTCAAGACAGTGTCGAATCCAAATGCATTTGCATTTGATTGGTACCCACAGACGTAGCGTGTGAGCTCGACGGGTCGAAATTCTTCACCGAATCTTTTATGTGTTGCCGGAACATTGGGAGTATCGTCGTTTCTTCCAAGCCAGGTTGCGATATCTTGAGAGTTTGGCACAGTCGCACTAAGCGCCACAAATCTGGTTCCGGCGCCGACAGACTTCATCCTGGAGACAACAACCTCGAGGGCGGCGCCACGGTCCTTGTTGAGGATATGAACTTCATCAATCAACAGCAGTTTGATGAGTCGGACCAGCTTCTCGTGATCCTTCCATTTTCTTGTCATCGAGTCCCACTTCTCCGGCGTGGTCACAATAATGTCGGCCCGCTGTACATGATGAAGCGAGGTAATATCAGAATCACCAGTCATCTCTTCACACTTCAAGTTCAAGGGCCCGAACTTGGCTTTCCAATCACGAGCCCTCTCGGAACACAAAGACTTTGTCGGGGCCATATAGACGACCTTGAAGGTACCGTTTGTCCAGCCACGAAGCATGCGGCAGATTGCGATTTCGAAGAGTACAGTTTTGCCACTACCAGTAGGTGACGAGAAGACGCAATTGTCGTCGGACTCGTATATGCTTTGAAAACAAGCGGATTGTACAGCGTTGAACATGGCAAACGGAAAGATAGTCCTGAATCGGTCTGGCAGTGTGTGTACTGGAACGAGCTGTATGCCCTGAACCGTGGGAGGTCCTCGATCGATTTCTGGCTTTCTTTGCTGTGCCGTGGGAAAGGCGTACGATCGAATCGGCATCGAGGCTTCGGGGTTCTGCTGCCTTTGACTGGCTTGATAGGTTGGGCTCGAGGGAACAGCATTGGTGGGCGATGAGCTGCTCTCTTGTCTTCGAAAGATGTGCTGATACGGCCTGGACTCTGTCGGGGCGAGGGCGTGTACGGCTTGAATTGAGGGCCTTATGTCCTCGGATTGGTTCTCCAGGTATGCTCTGGTGTAGTCGTCAGAAGGCGTAGAAGCGTAGTTGTATCCCAGGTAGTCGTTGACTTCGATAGGGACCGGGGCAGGTGGTGGTAAGGACAGTCGAGCTCTTCCAAAAGCAGCCTGGCTCTGGCGAGTCACTGTATCTGGACGGTGTGGGCGTGATAGTTCTGAAGATGTCAGAATTCGACTACGAATGTTATCATAAGCATGATTATGGCATACCATAATCGACTTGATCATCCTGATAGCCGGCGTTGAGAATGTAATCGTCTACGTTGTTGTTCGCATACTGCTCATACGGTAGATAGTAGCTGTACGGATCGTTGGGCTCCATTGTGACCGATGTCTCGATGGCCGGGTCAACAGTGGTCAAGAAGTTCAAGACGCCGAGAAAGGCTGAGGGAGCGCTGAGCCAAAGTCTTTCGGAGCAAGGTCGCGCCTTCTGTGCTGTAGGCAGTCGCGTCATCGAAGCCTTCCAACGGCAGTCGCGATCGAGTCCTGTAATGTTAGCCAGCGTCCAAGTCCGGTCTCACTACCCATCTTTCAAGGAAGGAACTTCATGCAACTGTCATCAGCGGATTGAGAAGATCATTCTGTCACTTTCAAAATAGAGCGTGTCAGCAAGCAAGAAGACTACAGGGGTTGGCATCAAGGAACACCTAGATTATAGACATGTAGACGAGACTAGGTGATTTGGCAGCTTCTCTATTCTTCTCTTTTGAACCCACCTCCACGTCGTTCAAAGTTGACTGGCGTGCTTGGTCTGCTGGTCGTCAGAGCTTCTTTAAAGCTTGATCTCGACCCTGCCTTCGAAGTGCCCCTATCGTCGCTGTAGGGTCGTTCGTTACCAATGGTGGTCTTCTCATAGTCTGCAATCACGATCTTCAATGGAGGAAGGCCGCGATCACTGTTCCATAGATATGTCGCCAAGAGAACAACCGCGGTTCCAAGTAGGTACTGTATCATCATGTCAGCCGCTGTTGCAAATAAATGGTACCTCTTGTATCTCAAAGTCCGTCAATTCAGCTGTCTGCAACCGCAACCGGGAGTTCTCGGACTGAGAAACACACGATGTCTTGGAAGTCAGTACAGCTTTGCACGGAGATGCACTGCCTGGTAAGCTCTCAGTGGAGGTTGCGTCGAACTGCAAAACGATCGCGCATGCCTACAGCTTAGCACTTGGAGCTGTTCGTATCAAAGACTTACACTTGTAGTGATCTGGAAATGAAATAGCCAAACGCTTGCTAGGAAGCTGATGACAATGCTTATGCTCGTGGCGAAGTTCTTTGCAATGTTGTCGGCGTGTAGTACAACCAAAGCTACAAGAACACCGCCAAATGCCTGCAATAGGATGGCACTCCAAACTATCCAGTTGTAACCTGAGAAAAAGCCATGCTTTGCTATGTCTTCACCGTCCTTGAAGACGACACCGATGAAAAGAGAAGGAAATAGCGAGTAGAATGATAGCTGCACATTCCTGAACCAAAGGGAAGTTTGACTGTTGGAGTCTTTGAGGACCTTTACAAAGTACACACCTGCAAGGCCAGATAGTAAACAAGCAACTAGGACAGCGGCCAGACCGATGGAAGCGTCGAGTTGAGGATGTTGCATGGCAAAGTCCTTGTCAATACCCTCGTACGTCGCAGACCTCTTGGTCAGTTGCCCAGCAGCACTGCTCCCCATGTCTCGCATCTGCTGAATAGTCCGCGGTAAGTGTAGGCCCACATTGGCTTCTTTCAAGTCCTTCAAAGTAGGAATGGCCGGATCGGAGCCAGCAGGAATCTGGACTATGGCCACACCTACCATGAGCAGCAACAGAGAAGACCACTTTCTCGGTCCAAGAGTATGTCCCAGCATTGTGATGCTAAAGATAGCGGTCGTCAAGATCTTCAATTGGTAGGTAATTTGGAATGTTGCAGCATCGAGATTGCTCACGGCAACGTATTGCAAGGAATTTTGTAAAGTATAGAGCATTGCTGGTATGGCCAATCGCCAACTATCGCCAGTAAACACGCGTCGTATGAGCTCGGTGAACAGCGCGGTGGCTGAGGAGGACGGGGCCATATTTTGAGAGAGATCGTAAAGGGCCATGGTAAGCGATATTGCGAGTTTGATGACTTCGTTCAGGAAGACAGCAGTCGAAGTGTAGTATCGATGTCCACCCACGGGAGGCATGATGCGGGAATAGTGCATAACCTGGTCCGATCATTAGCGACCACGCGATTGAAGGATACGGGTCCGCCATACCAAGACCAAGGCAGAATTTTGGAAGGTCAACTAGAGATAGACATTAGTCCTGGGTTCAGCAAGTTCACGGGTGTTAGTATATCGTACGGCGGCCAGAGTGAGGTGTTTCATTGGAAACCCATACAGGGTGGCAGAGCGGCGCGAGTCCATTGTGAATTGGGGGTGAAGATGAGAGCTGGCGATTCAAGAAAGCGAGAGGGAGAAACCGCCGACTTCTGGAGAATGGCGGCGGACAAAGTAATAGAAGACGGTCATTTGTAAACTTTATAGACAAAGTGGTGAATGCATGACTACGGGTACAAAAGGTAGAGCAGAGCACGCGCTGCAGCCCCATGCGGGGAGACTGATGATATGATGGGAATAACGCGGGAATAAAGGCCCTGGAGATGTGCCAGTGGAAATCCTGAAGAAAGCAGCTCACTGCGACATTCCACTTTTGTTGGGTATGGTATGCCATTAAGACTCATACAAATATAGAGCCGATTAATCCGCCATGTTTGGTCAACGTCCGGGTTTTGTCAACCGACCATACTAAGCACTTCCAGAAGATGCATCATGACCTAACCACTCGAGATTATGTATTCCATCAACCCAAAAACAAAACCATAACTACAGGGGTACACAGATGGCAACGAAACAGCAATCTTTTCACTTGCCAGACAGCAACGGGTGTATCTGAAATCTTACAACTGCTACCTTACTTGGTCTCCGATGTTTGTTCCTGCTCGCGTGCCTGGGGCTGCACCAGACGACTTGAGATGGACAATCATGCATGGAGATACCACGAGGACGCTGGATCTCCAATGCTTGTTCTACAGATCAAATTGGCGGCCATCTCAGATTTACAAGAACGGCTGCATGAGGACGATGAGAGATAACGAATCTGATATCCACATTCCTCTGATCATTTTTTTTGCTCGACGCCTGCGAGAAAGACAGTACTGCTAACTTGCACAGATGATAAAGTCGCTCCCTGTATGTGGACCATTGAGAGCTAGAAACAGCGTTCTCTGGCGGTGGTCACATCCCGCAAAATCGAAATGCAAGAAGGTATTCGGTATTGAGCAAAGATCCAGTGAGAGAGCGAAAAGTTGATCTCTCGATGGACACTGTTCGGTCCCTTAAAAATACCGTCCCTTTGTGCAGCTTGGGCACATATCAGCGTCTGCAATTGGAGAAAGGCTTCGGCGAGAGATGTGTACGTAGTATCAGATGTCGAGCGGTGCGAGGGTGGAAGTCGGCAGGTTTGAGTCGGATCTCATCGGACTCGGGAGATCAACAAACCCCGAGAGGAACACTCGGACCCTGAATGTCGTCATAAACTTAGTCCGAGAGAGCTCGATTCCACTACTGCGATGGATCGAACAAGCATCGAAGGCAGAAGGATTGTTAGCATTATATAGGAGCAGCTGTGTCGTCTGCCGGGGTGTACGCTTCTCTTTTCTCCTTTCTTCACATTCTCATCCAACATGACTTTGCTCAATACTCTTTTGACCTTGACCAATTTCAGGTCACCCTTCCTCCGTACTCTGGTACCTAGCATTGGTCTTGCATATGCCATTCAGGCTGGTGTTGCAGCTCCCAGCATCTTTTTCCAGACCGAACGCTTCTATGACCTCAGCGGGTCATTGACCTATCTGTCATGCACAGCTCTTTCTCTGTATCTGCCTACGCTGAGAGCTAGAGCTGCTGCTGAGACCGTCTCTGCTGGCACCGCAGCACTTCCTGGATTTCCTAGTTTGCTGGCCAGTCTGGCTAGCAAAGGCGGTGTTCAAGCTTGGAACTGGAGACAAGTTGTTCTCAGTGCTGCTGTTGCTATCTGGGCCACCAGACGTAGGCAGCTCACTCTCAGCCCATAAATGACGACCAAGAACTGACATGCAAACAGTTGGCACCTTCCTCTTCTCTCGCATCACTTCAGAAGACGGCCGCGACTCCCGCTTCGACTCCATCCGCACATCTCCCCCTAAGTTCCTCGGTGCCTTCTTCGCCCAAGCAACCTGGGTATCGCTCTGCCTTCTTCCCGTCCTGGCCTTGAACTCTGTCCCCGCAACCACCCTTTCCGCTCTTCCTTTCCTTACCCTCACCGATGTGATTGGTGTTCTCCTATACATCGGTGGCATTGGCTTCGAAGCCACCGCCGACAAGCAAAAGAGCCAATGGATGGAAGAAAAGAAGAATAAGAAGCACAATGAGGATTTCTTGACCAGAGGTCTTTGGGGAAAGAGCAGACACCCCAACTACTTTGGCGAGAGCACTTTGTGGACTGGCATTGCTACTGTAGCTGCTGGCGTGCTTGTTACCAACGTTGGACAAGCTGGTATGGGTTTCAGTGGCAGCCTCGGTGCTAGATTGGGTGCTTTGGCTATGGCTGGTATTAGCCCTGCCTTTGTCACCTTCTTGCTGTTCAAGGTATGTATTGAGCACCTTTCGACGTTCGCGAAATGTACACTTACACGTGATAGGTTTCGGGTATTCCCCTTAGTGAGGAGAAGTACGACAAGCGCTACGGCGACCGCAAGGACTACCAGGAGTGGAAGAAGGTATGCTTGATATGTTTCAATTTCTCAACATGACCTCTGCTAACTTTCCACCAGAACACACCCATGTTCTTCCCCAAGTTCTGATCTCATACGGACGGCATTGCCCTATTGGACATTCTTGCCGAGTATTCCTATCCAGTACGGTCACATGAACCAGTGTACTGGAGAACCACGCATTTCGATGCAACGAAAGAGTCTCGGGAGATCACGATATCTGATGAGGAGTAAAAAAGTACGCTGCGTTGAGGGAGTGTAGTATTGATTAATGCCTAATGATTTGTCGTGGTCGCGTATCACTTCGTGTCGATTTTGTATGTGCATCCGTAAAGTCTCAAACCCGAATTGATCAGCAAATTTACTCGATCAATCAATCTTGGCACCAGCCAGGCCTCTAGCTCTAGGCTTTGTTCCAGGTGCCTCGAGGACGTTGGACATTCTGATATAACGCATCCTTCCGTCACCTGCTTGAGCAACTGGCAATCCATCCTTGTGGAGGCGTTGTTTGGAGTGTTTCCTAAGTCTGGCAAGAGAATCAGTCTGGTTGTCCTTGGGATATTTGGTGGTTTGTTCGACGAACCGTTTTCTGGCAACCATGACTGGCACGCTGGACTTTGTCACGAGATAGTTACTGAATGAGCCGAGCAAGACACCTTTCAGTTGGGAGCGACCTCGCGATCCAAGGATAGTAAGCGTTGGAGACAGGAAGTCGATCTAGACAGAGGTCAGTAGAGTGGAAGAGATGTTGGGGCAAGCATGTACTCACCACCTCAGTGATCATATGTCTAGGACTCTTGCAATGGAAAACCTCAACCACGACGCGGACTTGAAGTCTAGTCTTACGAAGCAGCTTAACACAACGCTGACTGATGTCTTCAGCGGCACGGAAGCGGTCCTGCTCAGCCTTTGACATGTCCTTTCTTTCACTGAAGGCCAGTCTCGCAGTGCTGCTGTCTCGCGGCAGTGTCGCCGGGGTCATGCTTTCGGCAGTCATGGATCGCACGATGGTAGCCGTGTCCTTGACGACGTCGGCTCCGTGTCCGATTTCTACTCCTTCTGAAACTCCACCAGTACCAGCTTCTTCGTCAACTGCATAGACGGCCAGGAGGGTGTCACCATCGCGCAGAACAGTACCAATGGTCCATTCAAGGGCATACTCGGCTTCGGAAGAGAGATCGGTCGCGACAAGGTAAACTCTTTGCCTCCTACGGCCTTCTTCAGCTTGACGCTGAAAGTAGAGATAGTCGCCACGGATGATCTGACGGATGACACGATGTGCCGAGGGAGTGCTGTGGATAGGGGAGATATTGAGAGAAAGGCGTTGGGCACGGCGCAGGTCGGAAAGATGTTCTTCATCGTCGGAATGTACAGGGGTAGAGGTTGATGAAGCGGCAAAGTCGAAGGCGGTACTGGGATGGACGTCGGGCTTGCTGCGAGAGGAAGTGTGCGAGGGTTGGTCCGAAGAAGGTGGAGTGACGGTAATTGTGGGATCAGCGCTTAGTGGAGGCGAGGGCTCGTCGTCGCTGTCTTCGTCGTCGCGAGAGAGGCCTACGGCATTGCCAACTCTAGCGCGACCTCTGCCTCGCGACGACTCGTGGTCGGTATCTTGTTCGTCGCTGCTTTCTTCATCACTGCTGGCAGATTCGTTGTCGTAGTCCTTTTGCAGGCGCACACCGCCGTTTCCGAGTTGAGGGCGAATTGAGCCAGCATCGGACAGTCTGCGCTGGGCGGGCGACTTGTCACCAGGAGCCAGAGTGCTCACACCGCGAGTGGGACTCAGACTGCGGGCTGCGGAGCGAGTGCCGTCTGAGTTGGCGGGTCTGTTGCTGCTGCGGCGCGGATCTCCTGGACCAAGGTCGCCTGGCAATCTCGAGCTGCGTCGCGGGTCACCAGGACCAAGATCGCCAGGGAAAGCCGGTTTGCCTTTGCCGCGTGGGCCTGTTGTGGGAGCCATCTGTCTGTGAGCCAAGACGGGGCTCGTAGGTGTGGTCGGGTCTGGGGCTGGAGCTGGGAGAGGGGGCAAGGACGACTTCTTGCGCGTGTTGTGGTTTTGCTCAAAGTCCCTTCGCAGGTCCTTGGCTTCCTGGTCGATTGCTGCTGATAGCGACATGGTCACTTGTCTTTCTATCGCCGACTGCCTTGACTCGCTATCCGCTTTCACCTAGCCTATCTCGGAAGATATCAATGTGGGTCTCGGTCGTCTTTCTTCCGGTCGACCTCAAAAGGCTATATCTCGTGTCGTGGCCTGGAAAGAGAGTATTGAACAGCGTCGACGTCGTTGTTGCTGTCGGAACAGTCATGGACGTTTCTACAGACATGCCAGCCTCCCAAGGGCGCTGATCTAGTGCTGGTGTCTTGGTATTGCGAAGGCCAAGGCCGCCTTCTAGGCATCACGCCGTGGGCTCGTGCTCCGCCCACCTCGGTGATGAGTGACGGTGACGGGTGACGGGTGACGAGTGTTTACTGCGGGGCCGAGAAGCTCGCTTTTACAAACCTTCCTACAATCTACCCATGGCTCTCCAACTTCCCTGCATCTTAATTCTCCGAAGTCATTGCATATCGACTGGTCGCTTGACGATTGTACATACTGTTCTAGCACATCTCTGCAGTCTCACTTTCTGCATGTGCAACTGCCGTCGGGTGTCACTGTGCCTCACCATGTCTCCGAACTCATCCAATCCTCACTCATCCACTATACGGTCCTCCCCTCAATTCCCGACGGACTTTCTGATACTGTAACATGTAGCTCAATGGTTCTAGTATATATCCTGCCTAATCCATTACCATTTTGCTCTTGTTTATTCAACTCAGTCTCTGCTTCCATTCCATCATGTCATTAACTACACCCACAGAGCACAAATGGATCCTTGGTGACAAGTTCGACCAAGTCTATCCTCATCTGGAAGGCATTCAAGCATTGTGGGAGAAGAAGTGGGCATTCCCTTGCTCAAAGTCTCTCTATCCTTTTCACGATGGCAAATTCGAGGACTTCGAACCCATCTTCAAGACACTAATCTCAAAGAATATCAACTCGGGCTACACCGACGAATACACCAAGGAATTCGTGCCCACGGCGGAACGTCTAGTTGGGGAAGCAGACAAGCTTGCTTCTTCGGACAAAGATGCCGCTTCAGCTCTCTACCTTCGTGCTTGCGCCGTCTATCGTATCGCTCGATTCCCCTACATCAATTCGGACTACAAGCGAGAGATCTACGAGGCACAGAAGAAGGCATATATCAAAGCCACGCAGCTCTGGCAGTGCCCCATCAAAGATATCACCATTCCTCACACAGCAGCAACATCGGCCGACGCCGACTCTGTACCGCTGTACGTACGCATACCTAAGGACGCCTCAAAATCGAAGCCTTGCCCTGTTGTACTTCTCATGTGCGGATTGGACGGCCACAGGCCCGACAACACGACACGCAGTGACGAATTCCTTGCTCGCGGTTGGGCTTCGGTCATTGTCGACATCCCTGGGACTGCCGACTGCCCTGCCGACAGGAAAGACCCTAAGGCCGCTGACAGGCTCTGGACGAGCATCTTAGACTGGATGGAGGCAGAAGGTGTTTTTGATATGAAGCGTATCATCACTTGGGGGCTGAGCGCAGGAGGTTATAACGCTGTAAGTACATCCTCCATCTCATCGCGGACAGGCCTCTCAGGAAGACACTGTCAAATTGCCAAATGCTTTCCAATGCTGTTGATCTTTCCGTAAAAGGTCTTTCTTCAAAGACTCTCTCCAGATGCGGTCATTCGATTTGAAGATACTGTGCATTTTGTCAACCGCGGGAGGCTGGGTTTGACTACCACATCTGAACTATGACCTATCTCAGCAGCAACTAACACCTTCCAGGTCCGCGCAGCACACACCCACTCCGAACGCCTGGCAGGCGCAATTGGTCAAGGTGCCGGCACCCACCACTTTTTCTCTCGCGAATGGCTGCTCAAAGCCCAGAACAAAGAGTATCCCTGGAACGCCCTGCCTGCCTTGACCGAGAAGTTCGGCTACTCCTCACACGATGACTTCATGGACAATGCCCAAGACACATGGTCATTGGTAAACACTGGAATCGTGAACATGAAAAGTTGTAGACTGTTGTTGATGAATGGAACGATTGATGGTTTGATGCCTGTGGAAGACTCTATGCTGTTGAGTGAGTTTGGAACTCCCAAGGAGATGAGGCTCATTACCGGGAGATTGCATATGGGTAAGCGTTCTTGTTCTACTCCCGTGGCTAGAGGAGATTTGTGCTAATAATGTCTTCGACCTCAGGCTACCCTGAGGCCAATAATCACGTGTACACTTGGATGGAACAAGTCATAGCATCAGTGCATTGAAGGGGCTCATAGACACATCTCGACGCGTCGAGAAGAGTGATCTCAAAGAGATGAAGGTTGATGGATGGTGTAGTCGATCGCAAACAATGTGGATCTCATGATTACGCCCCCATTGTATTGTCTTTCTGCGCTGAAGAACGACGGGAAAATCCCAGCTGAATATGTTTGGTCGTTATGTGCTATCCTTGGATTTATATGAAGATCCCGGTACTCCAAGAAGATGTCCAGCATCCACCTATCACCGTCCAGCGGCTTAGACTGTCCAAACTATATCTATCTAGCTTCAAATTGGCCCATGCCTATGTCTCCCCTGCCGGTGAGCAGCACTATGTACTCGTTTGATCTCGGCATGTTGCTCCCCGGTCAATTCTTCTTCCAGTACTGACACATCAGGCTCAGACCTCTTGGTTGAGTATTCTGGCGAACCCCCCAGCGCTGCTGAATAAGTCAAATACCAAGTCAGACTAGCTCCACCATCAAGGTAAGCCGGATTGAAGTCAGGGTTCGAGAAGAAAGCATAACTAGCCGCGGGATCAATAGTCGCCAGGTTACCATACAAAATTCCTCTCCAACCACCATCTACATCGGCACGGCCATCGGAGAAAAAGGCGTTCCACTCCTCGGTGACGAATCTCTGGGTGCGTACGTAGGCGCTGAATGGGAAGCCGGCAGGAATCATGTGGATGCCGTGAACGTACTCTGGGTTGGCACCTAGAACGGAAGTATTATTAGTATGAATGTAGTGCTTAGGTCTCGCAGCTTAAACATACCGAAATAAGTCACATGGTCTATCTTGTTTTCGAACAACTGTGATATTATGTCAGCATGGATCTCTGTTATTGTAATGAGGTTCCCCTCTTCGTGCGCCGAAGGGCGACTCGCGTGCATAAAGTCTTGTCCAGTGAGATCGTGTCAAGTAGCTTATCGCTGTGGACACTCTAGCAAAGTAGAACGCATCTTAAATTTATACAGCTTCAACTCTGTATAGTTGACGGCAGGGTGATGGTGATGGTGATAGATAGGAGGCTGTGTACTTACGATGCCGCTGACTTTGTTGCCGATGAAGTTGGCAGGTTGAATCGTGTTGTCTGAGGTGTAGAGGAAGTAGTTATGGAGCGACCTTGCTTGAATAGCGAGCATGAGGTTACCTCGGGCTTCCAGTGATTTGTCGTTGATCGTGCGCCCCCACATCTTGATTGCATAAGTTGAAAGGGTGTCTTCGGAGGAGCTCTCTTCATCTTTACCGTCTCCACTTTCAAACAAACCCTTAGCCCAACTGTGACCATGGTACCAGTCAAATGATCTGGAAAATGGGAAGTATGCGTCATCAGTGACAGAGTTAGAGTAGTCGCGGACCAGCATATTGACCCATGCTTTATTCGAACCCGCGTCTAGCCAGCTGGGATCCAAGTAGCCGATTACCGCTGCTGCATAAACAAAGTAGCCGTAGTGGAAGTGGTGATCATTGTAGTACGTATTGCCGAAGTCGAGACCGGAGTCTCCAGTCTGATATGTGCCACTGGACACTGCACCACCCCAGGAGGACTCGTACACCAACGGTAGTATCTGTTCGTTGCGAACGAAGACATTGAATGCGGTCTTCAACTTCTCTAAGCCACTGATGGCGAGAGTGGCATTATCGGCGACGTCGTGTACGGCGTAAATTATGGCGGCGAACTTGGCAAGAGCCTTTCCAGAGTAGTACATAGAATTCAGATTTGACTGAGCGCCCATATCCTGGCTGAGCTCGCTCTCTCCAGCTTCGTTTATTAGTCGGGTAGCTGCAGCAGAGACCTTGTCGACGCTTCCATGTGTTGGTGACCATGGGGCGAAACCGATGTCAATTGGCAGGTCTGGCTCGGTCAAGGTCCATGAGTCGCCAACGACACCAGTGGCAATCCCCTTGGTCGTTGTTTGGAGCTTGATGTCTGTCACGGTTCCGGAGGCGAGACTTTGCACGTGATGAGGGAGAGCGAACATAAGCAGAGTGCGGTTGGCGACCCCCTGCTTGGTCCATGCCAGGTTATAGGTTCCAGCTGTACCTGATACAGAGCCGCTTATCGTCGCAGCAACAGGGTATGCTCCCGCTGCCTCGTCATAAACGGTCTCTGCATCTGTGCTTCCACTCAATGGCACTTTGGCAACTTGAATGAATCCCTGGAATCCGGGAGCGCCTTGCAGCACACGCACCCCAGTCAATGTGAACAAGTTGACAGGATATCCGGACTGAGATGTCGTGACATATACATTCCAAGAAGTGCCGTCGGCAAGCTTTGCTTGGTACTTGTAGGTGGATCCGGAAGCGACCCTACCGAGATATGTAATCTTAGTAAAAGATATGCTGCTCTCAACACGAGGTGTGCTACCACTGTACACCGCCGTGACAAATCCCATGCCTTGGACCAACGGAAAGGTGATAGCTGGAGGAGCACCGACCCTTGGTAAGAGGTTGACGTTGGCCGAGAAAGCGTCCAGGGAGTCCATCGTTAGCTGTGTCGTTATGTTTAATTCAGACGCAGATAATGTGATCGACTGTATCCCGATAGGATTGATCAGGTATTGCACAGGATCCCCAGGACCAAAGGCTACCTGCGACCTCTCGATGTGACTAATAGCTAGACCGTAGCTCTTAAGTATCCCGGAACCTCCCGCCCAGGCCACAGAGTAGGGATGGGTAAACGTAGCTGAAGCTTGAGAGCCCAAGAAGAAGTTGGCATAGAATTTGTTGGTCTGAAGCTTCTTGGTCTGCGGCGCGATCATAGACCTCTCGACTGGATGATCGGATCTTTGTGAGACCTGCGACGGAGGGGGTCCAGTCGCGAACGCCACGAAGATGTTGTTTACTGACATGGTTGAAGCGGTGGTTGTCATGTTCGGCTGTGGCAACGACGTGCTGGCTGTATTGATAAGAGAAAGCGTGGTTGAGGCAGACACCATCGAGGTTGGGAACGGCTGGACTGAGCTTTTGCCGGACGTCTCTAACGATGATATGATGCTCTGGAACCAGATGGTCAGCTTCTGGACAATAACAAAATGATGAACCACACAGATTCGCAGCGGTCTCCTTATACAAGTGCGTAACAGTGCCCAATCAAACGTCAGAGTGTCCTGAAACCACAATGGACGTCCGTGTGAAATTCCGTCTTTAAATCCTGCATTAGACGCCAAATCTTCTCCTCGTGTCCGCAATCTGATCCTTCAATCAAGCAAAGCAGTTACTTACTCCAGAGGTTTGAGGCTTTACTGTTGAAGAAGCAGTTTGTACCGCAGATGAGCTGAGAGAGGTCAGACGGCTGGTAGCCGACAGAGAATAAGATGAGGTATCCGGATGTCTTGTGCTGACAGAGGAGACAGCAACTTTCGAAGATGTCCGCGACGAATGTTTCGGCAAAGATTTGGTGCTGGGCCCGCAATCAAAGTATTCCCACTCATCGTCGTTTGCAAGAGGTGCAGCAAAGGCAAGTTGGACTAGGACCACGTTCAACAAGAGCACTAAGCGGAAGATAGAGCCGCCCATAGCGAAATGAGTGTACTGATTGTCTATGAATTCGACCCGAGGAGTACCAGAACATATATAGTCATTCTCGATGCCCAGTATAAGCACCTAAGAGAATAACCGCTTGGCATCTGCTTCGGCCGTTGTAAGGGGGTGGGTCAGAGGGCGCAATAGGCGTCGAAGAGTGAGAACCTAGGGGAGTCCTGTGATTAAAAACATCTTTCCTTTTCTGCGACTTACCGAGAATCATCAGGATAGTCAAGTCGAGGGGGGTATAATGATCATGCAAACGTGATGCGCCTTGCATCCCAAAAAGGTCTAGGGAAAATGTCTCTTTCGGGAGGCCCTAACATTCAAAGACACGATTACAGGAGCACAGAACGAGCTCGAGAAGAAACTAGATGTGATCATCTTAGCGTAGAGGCTTATTCAAACAAAGAAGTCTTGTCGATATGTCATCTTGGAGACGAATTGCTGAAAGGCATAGATGCAAGTGACAGGAAGATGCCACATTCGAGGAATGTGGAAGCATCCCTTCCAGGGGCAATTCCAGGGGCCCAGGATGATGTTGATGGGGAAAGGAGTTTTTAGACCTCGGGCTGTGTTGGCCGTCTCAGAGATCAACGTTTGACAAGAACGCCACGAGGCTGTCGAGTGCCGCTCGGTCTTCCTGGGTTGAATCGCTTTTTAGCATGTTACTTGTAGCTGCCATTGCGTAAGAACAGATATTGTCATAGTAAAGTGTTAGCTAAACGAGGGGTTGGAGAAGCTTTGTTGAGTGAGGGTACTCTACACGGACGCGTTTCGTGAAGCTCTGCAGTCGCGGAGCCGCCTACATGTATCCTCCTTCCCTACCAACAAATACAAGCCAAACAGATAGGTAATGCTCAAACGCTCAGGAAAAGGTCACAGAAGAAAGCGAAATTTCCTATAGAACTAAAATATAGTATTGTGTCGAAACCAAGTGTCTTACACGCTACGCTTCCCTTGGATAATTGCAGTTCTCGATATTATGCCTTTTCACAATTTCAAGCCAACGCTTCGTGGACGAGGAGAGCAGCCCTGAGACCCTTCGCAACTATGCCTAAGTTGTTACTGACCGTGCGATATTGCATTTTCTGTCTGATAAGTCGGGCTCTGGTGGCTTTCAAGCGGTCAGTTGCTGCTCAATCCATCGATGTCGTCGTTGACTTCGTTGACGGTCAAGACGGCGTGGGCAAAAAGCTCCGTACATATGACAGGTCAAGTCATTTTCTAGCTAAAACATGCTGTGATCTACGTATTAGTGATAGATCTGAAAGAATCATCCATGGTGTTGGTTGATCACACAGCCACCTGCTTGTGTCACGTTCAATTTCTTGGTCCAGTGTGATACAGACGACATGCAGGTTTCACAAGCTGGAGACACTCGACTAAATCATGCGTGGAGAAAGGCATCGTACCTGGTTGGAAACCGATGGTCGATGATGCTGGGAGGTGATTTGGTCGGCAAGTAAAACTGTGCATCCGCGTGGCTTTTGTTCAACCTTCATGAAGCTCATTATGTTCTGGCATTGTCGAAAGACTGTGAAGATCGAGCCTCGAGTCTACCTTACTACAAGAATTCCGTTCAGCTGCAGACCCATAAATCTTGATGTAGATACCTATGAAAGCTGAAATGCAGCAATCAATTTCATGCATGATGATGCGCTTGTCGGACGTGTCGATGAGACGCGACCCGCGATTGCTGCCTGCAAAGTCCCAAACTGATCGCCCTGTCTTCACCGACGACCACACCTCAGAGTATCCAACACCATTTTATTGACAACACCCATTTTATCCATTGAATCAAGCAGCTTCAGTACTCGCGCCGGCGTAGCTTGTCGCAGTGATTGCAAGTTTCCTGAAACGTCCTTTCGCGTGTTTCTTTATCGCGTCCGACATTGATTCAGCAACCGCTGCAGCAACACACAAACAAAAGAGCCAATTCACCAGAAGCTCATATATCAGCGACGCTGGTCTGTTCCATCATTTTCAGCATCATCTCTCATTCCATCAATCAGTTTGACTCAAGACTCACTCAGCCATTCACAATATGTCAGCTCCACAGCGTGGAGATAGAGGAGGCGGTCGAGGTGGCCGAGGCGGCAGAGGAGACAGCCGTGGAGGCTACTCTAACCGTGGTGAATCCTTTGGCGGCAGCAGCCGTGGAGGCGGTGCTCCCAGAGGCGATCGTGGTGGTGGCTCTTCTAGAGGAGATCGTGGTGGTAGTGCCCCAGAGGAGACCGTGGTGGTGGCTCATTCCGCGGCGACCGTGGTGGATTCCGAGGCGATCGCGGCGGCGGTTCTTATCGAGGCGACCGTGGTGGCTTCCAAAGCGATCGTGGTGGTCGAGGTGGTGGTGCTGGCCGTGGACGTGGAGGAAGCTTCCAGGTCCCATCCCACTCTGGCCCTCCTAGCAACAGCATTTTCCTGTAAGTCTCGTGCTTCTCCCCAGCTGATATAGACGTAGGGGCACACATATCAACCTAGAACCGAGCTCTCTCACCCAGCAAGAACTGCTATGGTCCTGTCTCAAGATGCAGTCCTTATGAGAAATGGAATCTAGTCCACTGAAAGCCCGCCGATAGTTGCTTTCATTGGATGGTTCCGCTTGTCTCAGGAGTGCTGTGGCTTGCGATGGGTCTGAAGCAGCCATTGCGGGGTGAGAGAGCTCGTTTCTAGGGTGACACGTGTGCCCCTACGTCTATATTGTCTGTTCTCGTGCATCTTTGCTCTTCGTCTGTGTCAACGGTCTCTGATTCCGCGTTGTAGCGAAGGCAATGTCCCTCAGCCGGATCAGGCAGTCCAAGCTCTCGAAGACATTCGTGTTAAGAGCACTGCTGGCCAAATCATTGACGACCAGTTCCCCGGACGTCCTGGCCATGGTACCAAAGGTCTACCGATCGTGCTGCGTGCCAACTATTTACGCCTGACTACCGCTTTTGAGACAGGCAAGCAAGAGGTGCCTCTATTCCGCTATGCTGTCGGCACCGTTGGCGGTGAGAAGCTCAGCAAGCCAAAGATGCGTCTCTTCGTGTCGAACATTCTCAAAGACCCATGCTTCAATGGCATGCAGGTTGCGACCGACTACTCGAGCATCATCGTGACAACCAAGAAGGTTGACCTAGGCCCTGCCGATCGCAAGCAAGGCAAGGTCGAACTCATCGACCCTGACCTACCTGCTTTCACGGGACCCGACAATGCCCAAGCTCAGGAAGCCAAAAGCCGTCGTACAAAGCCATTCGAGCTGCAAAAGACTGGGGAATTCAGTTTGGCCGAGCTCGTCCGTGCCCTTCAAGCAGTCAAATCCGGCTCCTTGTTCGAAGGCAAAGCTGATCTTGTGCAACTACTTAATATCATCATCGGCAAGACTCCCAACGAGAGCGCTAACGTCTACTCTTTGGGCCAAAACAAGTATTACCCTGGCGTCGGCTCACCATTGATCGAGCACGCTGAAATTGGCGGTGGCCTCGAAGCACTCCGTGGATACTATGCTAGTGTTCGCACCTCTTCGAACAGAATCTTGGTCAACCTCAACGTCGCGAGTGCGGCGTTTTACAAATCAGCACCGCTCATGAACCTGATTGTCGAGTACGTCGGTGGTTATTCTGGTCAGCCTTCAAGACCACAAGACGTAGTTAGAGCCGAAGCATTCATTCGCATGCTTCGCGTTCGAACCGACTATCTCAAAGCTCTTGACGCAAGTGGCAAGCCAAAGAAAGATGGTCAAGGAAAGCCTCAGACTGTTCCCAGCTTCAAAAGCATCTTTGGCTTGGCCCTTAGGCCTAGGAACGGTAGCGCCAAACAGGTCAAGTTTTCGTGGACTGACCCGAAGACCCCTCAAGCCGCAGCTCGCGACATTACTGTGTTCGATTACTTCAAGTCCCAGCACGGCATCACTCTCCAGCACCCAGACTTGCCTGTCCTCAATGTCGGCTCGAGAAACAATCCCACGTACCTGCCTATTGAGCTAGCAACAGTTCTTCCTGGACAGCCCGTCAGACGTCTACTCTCTGGTCTTCAGACAACTGCTATGATCAACTTCGCGGCAAGGGCCCCCCGTCTCAATGCAGAGTCTATCGCTGGAACGCCCGGCAATGGCCTGAAAACAATGGGGTTCAACGGCCCAGCCCAGACACTGAACAATTTCGGTTTCAATGTGGGTACTGAACTCATCTCGGTGCCTGGCCGCATCTTGCCTACACCTAAGGTCTACTACGGAAATAAGGAGCTGCAAGCTAGAGAAGGATCTTGGAACCTCATGAACGTCAAGTTTGCCAAGCCTGGCTCTATTTCCAAGTGGGCTGCTGTTGTGCTGAACTACAACGATCAGCGAGGCAATGCACTGCTGCCCCAAGGTGCTCAGATGCAAGGCATGGACGTTCTTGACGACAACGGTATTCTGGCAGCTCTTGAGCGCCATCTAGGAGCCTACGGCGTGAGAATGGGTCCACGCCTGGCCACGCAGCATCATACTATTTCGCGACCCAATGAGCAGAGCCGCCAGGACATTGATGAGAAGCTTGATGAGATCTTCTTCAAGGCGTCAAGCCACGATATCGAGCTCCTCTTCATCGTCCTCAAGGAAGCTGACAAATGGCTCTACAGTCGCATCAAGTACTACGGTGACGTCAAGCATGGAGTCCAAACCATCAACGCCGTCGGTAGCAAGATCCAGAAACCCAAGGGACAAGACATGTACCTTGGGAACTTGGCTCTGAAGTTCAACATCAAGGGTGGTGGCGTCGTTCACACTCAACGTGACATGGGACCGCTTGATGGTAAGAACACCTGCATGCTCGTTGGTATCGACGTCACGCACCCTTCGCCTGGTTCTGCCGAGGGCAGTCCCAGTATTGCCGGCGTCGTCGCCAGTGTGAATGACCAGGTGGCTCAGTGGCCTGGCTCGTTACGCTCTCAGAGGGGTAGAGAGGAGATGGTTCAAGGTCTCACTGAAATGATGATGGAGCGTTTGGAGCTTTGGCGTAAGCACAACAGAAGCCTGCCCTCCAAAATCATCTTTTTCCGTGACGGTGTCTCTGAAGGACAGTACAACCTTGTTCTTCAGCACGAGGTGCCTCCCATCCACAAGGCCTTCGAGACACTCTACGGCGACCAGAAAAATTGGCCAAAGATCACTATCATCATCGTCGGCAAGCGTCACCACACCAGATTCTATCCTACCGACAGCAAATCGATGGACCAGAGGACTGGCAATCCTATGCCAGGAACTGTCGTCGACAGAGGCGTAACTGACCATTACCTCTGGGACTATTTCTTGCAGGCTCACAAGGGCTTGCAAGGAACTGCTAGACCTGCCCATTACGTTGTCATCAAGGACGAGCTCAACTTCAGCCAGGACAGCCTCGAATCTTTCACGCTAAAATTGTGTTACATGTTCAATCGCGCCACGAAGGCTGTCTCTATATGCCCTCCAGCATACTACGCCGACCTGATCTGCGAGAGAGGTCGTATGTACCTCTACTCGACCTTGAACGAGAACCAAAGCGCGAACGGCTCGGCCTACAACTCGCAGACAGCCGACTGGACCCAAGGAGTTCACCGTAAGCTGACTGAGAAGACTTTCTATGTTTGAGCTTCTTTGCTGTTTCGATCTTTTGTTTTTCTTCGGACGCCGGAGTCATTTCTTGAATTTTTTCATAGGAAACCACAGCCACTCTTTTTTAAGCGCATTCATTCATTCATTCATTCATTCATTCATTGTATGCTACATAGCATGACGCTTTACGGCCAATCAGTCAGATATCATGAAATGACAATTATTCTCGCATAATCATTACTTTCCCTGCATCTTCAGAGTAATACTAAACCTTGTTGCCTGTTGGTGGGTATAATAGCGCCTTGTGATATGATGGAGATGCTTCATCTCAGTCTCGACATCCAAATACTAATCTAGAATCTCCATCCAAATGCGAGTGAGTCTCAAGCTATCGTGAGTCTTTCAAAGCCCATTATGCCATCTGATCGCTACGAAAAGCAATGGGGCTTCTGTCTTGTAGGAAACAACTGGAATTCTAGCCTTCCGGCTGCGTCTCGCATTGACTATCAAAAAGCAGAATCATTCTGATGTATCGGAAGCCTCTAGTGAGAGCTGTCAAAGAGGACCATCTCAGTGGGGGCACTCAATATCCTGAATCCATTCTTGCATTCTGACAAGTATATCATGCTGCTGATTCGTGTTCTTGAGATGTCTTTGGAAAAGCCACTGTGTCATAGTGGCTTAGGTAATAGATTCTGGCGTTCTAATGGAGTCTACTATCAAGAGAAACGTTTCTCTGATACGAGGCGGGGACTTTCAGTGGAAGCGTTTATTGTATTTAATTCATACTTGTATTTCGAGGGTGCGTAAAACGTCGCGGTGGTAACATGTGGAAGGTTAATCTACAGACCCAAGGAGGAAGTTTGGCTTCGATTGCGATTTCTCTACCTACCGGTGTTTCGACGACGGTACGTTTCAAAGACAAGAAGACACATTCGATTAAAGGGACGTCATATTATTGAAGAAACATTCTTTTCTTTAGAGGGGTACAAGATATAATCAACGATTAGCGGTATCTCAAGTGTGGAAAGGCAGAGAGAGAAAAGAGGAACACGCCGCTCCAAAAAAGTCTATGACACAGATGATTCGAGACGGCTGGAGAGAAAAAGATAACAAGGGAGACAAGGGGGTAATTTGGCAGAGAGAAAAAACAGTACAAGATAGAGGGAAAGGGCATAGGAAAATGTCGACAAAGCAAATCACAGGTCGATCAGACTGCCAGATTGCTGAGGACCTTGCTGTTTTTGGCCAAAAGGATTGGATGATGCATAGCCATTAGCAGGACCAGTTTGCGCAGGGAACTGCTGTTGAGGCATGCCGGTAAATTGAGTTTGCAGGAATGGGTTGTTGCCAGTGCGCGAGGCTTCGAGCTTGGTCAGACCTTGACCGGCACTGTTGACGAAAGTGCCTGGAGCAGTGTGTTGGGCAGGAATACGCATATTGCCAACGTTGCCAAACGTGTCTTGACCTTCGCCGGAAGAAAGGAGGGCGTTCAGCTGTGCACGGTGGGGGTCCATGGGCTGAGCAGTCTGTGCGGGTTGTTGGAAGGGAGCAGCTGCGGGTGGAGGGGCCTGGTAGCTGGTGATAGGGTTGTAGGCGGGCTGAGTGAACTGAGTTGCCGTCTTTTGTTCTTGCAAAGCAGACAAAGTGGGTGCTCTCTGTTGAGTTTGTTGGGGGCGATTGAACGACGAGGCGAAGGGGTTGTTGGAGCCAGTGGCTTGGGGACGCAGGGCTTCTTGTGATGCAGGGGAAGAAAGAGCCCATGGATTGTTGGAGCCGGGCTGGGCTGTCATCTGTGGCTGCTGAGGCTGGGTTTGCTGAGGCTGCATTTGAGTGGCCCATGGATTGTAGCCAGTGGCCTGAGGCTGCAGAAACTGTTGTTGCGGCTGCTGTTGTTGCTGGAAGGACTGGTCGAAGCCGGTGGGCTGAGGCTGCTGGTAGTAGCCTGAATAATCTTGCGAAGGGAAGGCGGTTTGCTGAGCTTGAAGCGGCTGTTGGTTGTAGGCGTTGTTCAGATAACCAGTGGACTGAGGTTGCTGCTGTGCCATAGGATTGCCGAACCAGTCGACGGCTGTCTGTTGCTGGTAGCCCTGGTTGAAGCCTGTGGGCTGCTGTGTCTGGGCCGGTGTATCATCAAACAGCGAACTAGCATTTGCGTCGTCGAATTCGCGCTTGCGTGCTTCTTCCTCTTCCTTGCTCAGTCTGAGAGCCTTGGCCAGATCGTCGTCTTCCTCACCGCCCCTGCTCTTCTGGGCACGTCGTCTGGCATCTTCCTCGGCCTCGTTCTTGCTTGCCTCGAGGGCGAGTCGGTATTCGAGATCTTCATCATCGGTGCGCACTCTGTTGGTACGCTCGCGCGGTTTTCTGGGAGTCGAATGTGTCTCGCTCTCATAGCCTCCTCCACCCGACATGTCTTCAAGACCGGTGACTCTTGACTTCCATGAGTGTCTGTTTTGACGCTCGGCGCGCAGGCGCTCTTCGTCCATGATGAGGGATGTCAATTCTTTGGCAGAAACGCGAACTGAAGGCGTGTTAGCTTGGGGCCTAAGCGAGACGATTGAGATACGTACTGTTCTGGCCCACGTCGCGTCCCTCCTCGTCAAGGTAGATGAACTCTCGGAGGGTGCGGATGATGTAGATATTCTTGCGAGCCCAAGTGACGCACAGCTCGGAGCCCTCGTGAAGACAGTAGTCCAGGACTTTGAGCGATTTGAGGACGTGACGCCAGTTCTTGCCCTTGTCGTTGAGACGCTTGTCAAGCATATCCATAACTTCATAGAAGTCCGTCGAACTGAAAGCGGTCTGTCAGTGCTGCTCGCAATCGGAGCGTGTTGGAGGGAGCAGACCTGTTGTAGGTGATCTTGGCGATGTCGGCCATGTCGGTGCCTGTTGGGCCCCAAGGATCGTTGCTGGTCGCTGTGCATCTTGTCAGTGGCGGCAGATTGCGGAATCATGTGAGACTGACCATTTCTGACTTTGACCTGGACTGACGAGTATCCCTTGGTGACATTCTTGACGCTCCTCAGCATTTGCGACATGGTGTGTGGTCGAGCGAGGCTCTATGCGAGCGCGGTATAGTAGCGAAGGGTGAGGGGTGAAGAGTCGCGGTGCGCGTGTCAATGCAAGCAGACAGAAGCAGTGATCGGACGGGCGGCGGCGAGGTCGAGATTGATTGCTACGAGCGAGGCAGAAAGTCCATGGGCTTGGGCGTGCATGCGACGACGAGGCGTGGAGAGGTTGGCACGTCTTCGTCATCGGCCCGTGCTCAATACATGCCCCAAGGAGAAACCTCTTGGCCCTTGTCAAACCCTGTCACGCTGATTTGCAGTTGCTTTGACCATCAAGCATTGGAATAAGGAACAAGTGCACATGCATACTCGAGCAACATTCAGTGTTATGCAGTGTGCAACAATGTATGCCTTTTTACTGCTTCCGCAGTCTCTATAATATGGTTACACGAACGTCAAGTCATTATCAGCCTCCGACGCAATCTTGCCCTGCACATGCCGCTGAAAGACAAAGAAGAGCAAATGCTGCGCCTGTCCCACCATAACACCCTCGAGTCGCCAAAGCCAGAGCTGGAAAAAAGACTGTTGAATCAATCTTGTCAGAACGCCGCCCATGCAAGTCCTCGTAAAGAGTACTGCAGGTATACCGTATGTGTGCAAAGCAAAGGGAAAAATGCGAGAACACCATCGAAAACAAACCCACTCCTACTCTGACACCGTGTGCGCCTGTCTGCCAAAACTCCCCTTCCTTCTAGTTGCTCTTTCCTTATTGTTGTTTTTCTTGTACACTTATTGCGGGTGCTGGGCCCAGAGCTCCTGACCCACGTGGCCAATGCGCTGGGCATGGTAAGGGTCCATGGGATCTGTGCTCTGAGGGCGACGCATGTTCTGGTTCTGATAATACAGGTTCTGTGCGTTTTGAACGTACTGCTGGGTGTTGGGATCAGGGTACGAATAGTCTGCCTGCTGTGCACCCCCGATTGATTGATGGGCGGGCGACTGCCAGCCGGAACCACCCATGTGGGGGCTGCCACCAACGCTGCCATTCTGGCTTGGGGTGTTGGTAGTGGGCGGCTCCAAAGTTGAAGGAAGGGGGTATGCACCAGGGTGAGAAGTCAGTGGCTGGCGAGCTTGGCTGGCCGAGCTGGGCATCGAGTAGTGAGAGTTGGCTGGGGAGGCGGATCTCGGGCTATGGGTGGCCATCTCGTTGCGCATATGAGGAGGCATTGTCATACCGCCGTTGATAGCGTTCATGTAGTAGTCGGACGTCGAACGCTGAAGAGCAGCAACGCCGTTCATGCCACCAGCAGGTGAGACCGAGACAGGACGGTCATGAGGGGAGGGGGTAGGCAGCGGCGACTTGTTTTCCGAGTATTCTTCTCCGTCCGAACGCGATCCACGCGTCTGCATAGAGGCACGCGAAGCCAGAGCGGCGGCAGTAGCAGCGGCTGACTCCTCAATAGTACCGGTGTGGTGGTTTTGGTGACGCGTGAGGGTGGTACGACGCGTGAAAGTCTTCTGGCAGTCGGCGTATGGGCACTTGTAAGGTCTCTTGCCAGAATGAATTCTGCGGTGACGTGCGAGGGACGAAGAGTCACTAAAGGGCTATACAAGAACAGTTAGTCAACCGACGCGAGGATGGACAAAAACGCGTCGAACAAACCTTGCCGCAGCGCTCACACATATGAGGCTTCTCTCCGGTGTGAACACGAGAGTGTACAGTGAGGGCCGAACGCTGGATGAACTGCTTTCCACAGCCTGGGTAGTCGCAAACGTGAGGACGAACTCCGCTGTGAATGCGCTCTGCATGTCCGTCAGTTGTGAAGCTACCGATAACAGACAAACAACTTACCGTGTCTGGCGAGATCGCTCCTGCGAGCAAACCCCTTGCCACAAGTAGAGCACGCAAAGGCCTTGGGCAAGCCGCTACCGGTGCTACGCTGGGTGCCCTCCTGCTGAGGCTGTGTATCTTGAACTGGTGGAGGGGCTGTGTTCATTGGTGGTTGGGCGTATGCCGGGTCGTTCGACGCGGGGTGGTAGCTGTGTTGAATCAGAGGCATCTGCTGGTGCAGCTGCGAGGGCGAAGGATAGCGCATGCCAGGAGCGAGGCTGTTCATGCCTTGAGGAGGATAGGCGGCGGGATGGATGGCGGGAGGAGCTTGAGATGAGTAACGCGACGAAGGGTCCGAGGGGTGAGGTGAGACACCACGCTCGGAACCGTTCTCGGACTTGATTCTGCCATTAGGCACGTAGAGGTTCTGGGGGTACTGCGGTGCGGGTGCCGACGACGACATGTCGTGGTGTGCGGCAGGGGGGTAGTGAGGGACTTCGTACTGCATGACTCTGTCGGAAGTGTCTGATGGAAACTTGTTAGTATTCAAGATGCTATTCAACTTCATTCTGCCGACGATGCCGCTGTCCCTCCTCGTGCTGGGCCACAACAGCGAATCGATCCGAGGGAGCAACATATGGGCGTATGATAGAAAATGTCTTGTGCAAGAAGACTTTCGGCACACGGCGTGTGTGTGGGACTACTGACTGATAGGCAAGTTTTTTTTACCAGGCGCGCGTTATTGTGGAATGCGCGGACGAGGACAGACGAGCAGAGAGCAGATAGTGATGAGACACACGCGTCGAGGATGAAAACCAATCGTGGATGGTATAGGCGGTGGAGAGGTGTGGTCGAGAAAAGCGGTCAGGACTGGAATCCGGTCATGTTAGTTGCTGGGCATTGAAACGGTCTAGGGTCGAGTGCGAACGATAAAGAACGTGGATGGATGGATGAAGGGATGGACCGACCAAGGGTCAGGGCGTGCGTGCGTGCGGCTGATGCGCGTTGGTTGCGGCGGCACAGAGGAAAAACACAGTGCTTGAGAGGGGACGGGTACGATGCGTGTATGTAGTGACGGGTGAAGGCAGCACGCGTGTCGATGGGAAGAAAAAAAACAAGAACTCCGACGGAGGCAAGGATAGGAGGCGATGAGCGGGAAGGAGAGACAATGGACAATAACACGTACCTAATTCGCGAAAGCAACGACAATAGCCTCGATAGAAGAAGAATCAGAAGAGAATACTCTTTTGATTTGATGTTCTGGTGGTCGAAGATGCAGGATGGTGGAAGGGAAAGGACGAGCCAGCGTGCGCCCGGTGATTAATGGCAGAGACGCAGAAGCTGCGCCAAGACAACTCTGTGGCTTAGTCTCCCAAGCTGGTATCGCGCCAAACAGTAGCTCGAAGTATCTTCGAGTGATTTTCGTGTCTCTCTCTCCCTGCTGCTGCTATTCTGCTCGAATTACAGTCCTGGTGTGCTGCCTGTGAGGAAATTGCTTCGTGTCAGGTTCTTTGCAGTCGGCACTTTGCTCTGCGCCGCCTTGTCTTCACTCCTTTCCGTGCTATTTTCGAAACGCTGACAACGTCACCGGGTCTTTCACGGTCTTCGAGAAGGTCGAGAGAACGTTTCACTTCTCAACCAGCCACGGGTGTCCTGCACCGAATTTCTGGGCGGTGTTTCGAGGCCTCCGACCGAAATGAATTACTTAGTCCTTCCTGCTTGGTTCCAGGTTTCCGATTTCCAAAGTTGGTTTGATTCGTAATCTCGCAGACGTGTCCGGGACTTTGCGGGAGCTGATTTCGTGTTTTCTCTTTTCGTACGGTTCCAACTGTGGTGGCTGTCGGTCTTCTTCTCCTTCCAGGGTTCTCGTATCTCTCTCCGTGTGGATTGGGTCACTCTCGGACCTTCACGGCACAAGTCTGTGGGGTTGACGTCTTGTCAGATGAGAACTTTACTTGGTTCTTCCTTGGGTGCGCCTTACTTCTCGGTATACAACAAAACTTGCTGATGGTGGTCGTCCAAGGGAAGATGTAGATGATCTGCTGGTGGATGTAGCGTATCTGGTCTGCAACGGTGTTGCGGTTATCAGGTGGTTGAGGTTTGTAGAAATTTGTGGTTTGTTTTGCAGTGTGGTTGGCCTGAGTGTCCCGTTCGTATCGGCCGTCATACAGCTCGTCAAGGTGGTACAGATGGTGTTATGCGGGCCACACTTCGAAGATGTAGAAGAAAAGGATCCAGAGGATGCACAGGACGTAGTCAAGTTATGGGTGACGGGCGGGTAAAAGTAACCAAGAACGGCGGCACCTGCTACCATGATGAAAGAGAGGGCTCCAAGCTGGTCATTGCCATATTCTACTACTGCATCTTGATCTAAGCGTCCCCCTGTTGACCAGTATCCAGGCGGATTCGAAATAAGCATGTATGCTCCGCACCCGCTGCTCCATCAATCTCACTTAGATACGGGTCTGATGAGCGCATTGTCAATCTCAAAATGGCCCAGATCTGAGGGCCGTGGCAGAGACGGTCGAATCATGTTCCAACATCCTCCACGCCGTCTACTCTCAGATCAGTGCGCCGACCTGTTCACTAGCAAGCTTAGCAGCTTTTCGACCAGCCAGAGGATCGTGTAGTGGTCGATGCTCTTCTACGACCCTCAAGAAGTTGACAGAATGGTGATGCTTGCAGCAAGCGTACGCAACTTGGGACAAGTCAGTTCCGCCACCAACCCAGAGGCTTGGTAAGTTGGTGGCTGCAAAGTGTGCACACCTGCATGAAAGATTTCCCTTTTTGCAAATCATCTGTGCTAGGCAAGCTTTGGCGACGGCGGGACGGACCAGCCCTGCCCTGGCAGATCCGGTCAACGATACAAACCAAAAGAACTCGACAAGCACTGTACGCACTCGAGTCTTGTGCCTCAGGGACAGAACTCTGAGCAACTGCCATTACCAGAGCGTATCTAAACGGCTCAAGGGTTCGGATGCTGTGTGGTTCAGGAGCACATAGAGGCCTGATACACAGTCATACTTTTATGCGGAAGCGGGCAACAGCCATCACCACAAACGGCCGCCCTCGTGTACTTTTGTGGTGCACACCGTTGCTGGGCGAGAACCTCTACTCACGACTTAGGAACCATTCTGAAACACCCGCGAGAATGCACGAAGATGCATCTCTGCAGGTTACCACACTCGTGGTTTCTCATTATCATGCACGCTCGACCACCGGCAGCTCCTTCTCATTTGTTGTGTGTGTGTGTCCTTTATCCTGCGAACACGGCAATGTTCCGGTTGCGTCAGGCGGGCAGCACAGAGGCCATCTGCTCAGTGCTCACCCGATCTATCCGCCGAGAGGCACTTTGGCCGAGGACTTGATCAAATATCGTCGAATCGCGGACCTCACACGTCGGGTGCGGACAAGCAGGTGAAGTGGTGCAATGACCTCTTCGGCGCGGCGATCTCTGATCAGAAAGTGACCGCGCTCACACTTCAATATTATTCGATTGTCCGGGTTTGGTGACGCCATTTGCTGTCAAGCGATGGCGCAAGGAGAAAATACGTGCATTGACAGCGGGACTGCCAGATGGGACGGCCAGAGAGGTGGCAGGTGTCGGTGCGTTTGGACTCGTCTCTTGAGGTCCCAGCAACCTGGATTTGCTTGTCGACGTCGGCGATCGTGCCATGAGCTAAGTATTCTGTCCGTGTGTTCCCCGCCGCCATGCTCTGCCAACGTGCATCAACTGCGGGTCGTAGTCGGTGTCTGTTTTTTTTAGTGGACCTTTCCAGGGGAAAATCATCCGCTATTGACTTGACAGAGTCATGTTAGACAAGACCGCAAAAGACCATGTGGATATATTTCCATCTGGGCCTTTGAGATTGCCGGTCAAACGACTTGTCTCGCGGCAGTCAACTCTAGCGATGCCGGCGTGATTGACCAGTGCTCCCAGTACTTGGACCTGCTACGTGCTCACGGGCTCACGGGAACTACTTCGAAACTTGTCTCTACCAGCTGGGTCTGTTTTTCCAAATCTTCCATGCATGCATCGCTCAACAAGAAACCGCGAGCTCCTGCCACGGGAGCGATCATGCACTCGGAGGATAGCATCCTGCACGCAGTACGCAAGGCTGAGGCCTTTATAAGGTTTCGGGGAGCAAAGACCAACGGCGACCATCGCCCGCCCGAGTGAGGACTGAGCTGGTACTCCACCGGCGTCATGTAGGGTTTGCATATACCGCTCTGGATAGCCAAAGGAGCCAATCTATGCGGATGTCATTAGTGCTGAATGGCAATCTCACAGCGCTCGAATCATATCTAAGATTCGTGTATTATGAACACGAGCATTCATTCGGCCGAGAGAAGAACCTGGCAGCCAAATCGATCATCTCACATTGATCTTTTATGAGAGAGCACGCGCTAGTCATCAACGACACCGCGGATTGTCGAATTTCAGAACCACTGACGAAAAGAGTCAGGAAGCCATTCACGGACGAGGTCGCGCGGCCTCATCGAGCCTGCTCTGGCACTATCTTCCATCCTGGGGTGCTAGTAATATCTGAAGAGCAATCGCGGTATCTATGCGAACATCATACGCACGTACTACAGATTGCCCGTCTTGCGAAAAGATTGACCTCAATCTATCAGATTTGAAGCTGCAGATTGCCGCTGACTTGGCGACGTATATAACCGATCACGTAACCGACTTCCACAACGAGCCTCTTGCATTTACTTGCATGATGCATCAACCAGAGTCAATTCTTCGAACACCAACCGAGATCCCGGTTCGGAACAGCAGCATCCCGTCAACGATTCTCTGTCGCATTCACATACCGCACCTCTCGTACAGTACAGTAGAATGCGAATCGATCTGTCCACAATTGGCCATGTGTTTGCTCAATGATAGTGACGAATCCGCAGAATTACTGGTTAATGTAGATGCATCGACCATGTGTCACAATCAAAAGGAGATATACGATGTTCAATATAGAGCAGGGACACCTCACACCGACACCACAATTCGTTGCGACGCCCTGTTTTCGGAAGTCTGGGATCGTGCCTTAACAAAAAGCATCTCACTATCAGGTAGTTAGGTACCCTAGGCTTTTCGATCTAACCATCGACCTTCGTACCACGAAAGCACCTCTAGAGACAACCCTTTCCATTATCTGAAACAGACATGTCAGCCTCATGCTAATTGCACAATTCCCAAAGGAGGAACACGAGTACCATGTGAGCATAGCACTGACCATCAGCCCATTAATATATTGCACATTCTGGTCGTGCCTCCTCACCTGCATTGCATTAGCAGGTTTCTCCCATCGCCCTACCACCGTCATTTGTGTTGGACCGGCCGGAGATCCGGAATAGAGTTCATCTTGGTGGGCAGTACTGCATCGACAAGATGGGAGGCCTGAGGCATAGGCTATGGTGACCTCTGGATTGGTTCCATTTCGAAACAACGAGTCGGCCTTCTCCTTAGAGATGCATACGATTGCATCACTCATGATGTCGGTGTCGACGGTAGGTTGGAACTGGGTTGTGGCCTTGTGGAGCAAGCCGCTCGCCTGATGCCCGTCACAGGCGTTACAGTATCGGACTGTTTCTGTCTCTGCTGTGTAGTGGGATCAAGGCCCTTTCTGCTGTGGAGGGGGTTGACTTCACGAGTCAGAATAGCGTCTATCAGACGTCTTCGTGTTCTGTGGTGGCTACTGCACGAGGCTGCATCCAGCTCAGCTTCTGTGCATGATACTCCGCAAAGATCCTTTTACCACGCCTTCTACTGGAATTCAGTTCAAAGTTTTCTGCACACCTTCTGCGTGGCTTCTCGCCACGATGTCTGCTATTGCATGAGCTCCACTGTGAGCCCACCATTCTGACTTTGGGAACCTGTACCGTCACCAGCTACCTGGTTGGCAGCTTCTGTGGTTGGTGGATCCTCTGCCATGTTCAACGTCTTCGAGGGATCGCGTGCGTGCGCCTTCCACGCTGGAAACCAGTTCAGGTGACGACTACCGATGCAGCGTATCAGCAGAGGTTTGGGTTGTCCAGCTGCGAACTGCTTACCCGTGGTTCGACTGTGCCAACGGGACATGCAGCGGGTCGAGAGAGAATGGACTTCAACCGGATGAGAAGAGTTCGAAAGTACAGTCATATGAGCGGGCGATATAGATGTACTTATATTCTTCTAGACTCGTAGCCTGTCACGTTAGTTCACGCCCGTCTCATGTTCTTTTTCGAGATTGATATCATGCTATGACTCGAGCAGGAATCTCCGTGTAGCCTGTGCCCTCCAGGTAAAGACGCAGTAGTCGTCATCAATGTTGAAAGTAGACATTGACAGATAGGTAACCAATTGTGTGTGAGATGTCGTGCAAAGTCAGACCACGATTGCGATGACATGTACCAATGCCACGAGATCCGCTCCAATGCCTCAAATTTTGCAAACATCGCAATGGCACAGGAATCGATACCGAGAAGCATCAAATCAGTTACTATAATCACGAGTTTAGGACATGTTTTGGTAGAAAGGGCGACGTCGCGGTTTGAGGAAGACCAGAGCCAGGGTGACCCCCGCAGTATTAGACATGGAAGATTTTGTCAAAATTCGGAATGATGCATCTTATCATAAAGCATCAGCTTGAGAGAATTGAGGTCGGTGGGTTGCTGGAGAGGACAGTATAAGAGGTCACAGAAATCTAGTCCTCCTTCTTCATCCTATGATTCCTTTCTCTCCACAACTTGACACCAGCATCGACCTCTTTCCTGCTTACACCGTCTCTTACCAATTTCATAACCACACCCAGCGTCTCGACATTCTTGTTCCTTGACTCGTCGTCAAAAAAGAGCATTTCCTCATATGGTATATTCGTTCTCTTGTGTATGCGCGAGAAATGCGTCTTCTTGTCTCCAGGATAGATTTCCAGCTCATCGAATACGGAGAGGGCTTTTGGTGAGGAAGATGAGGAAGGCGAGGTCGGGACGTGAAGGTAGGAGAGCATCTCGCGAGCGAGTTCTGGGGCTTGGGTTCGTGATGCGGCGCATAGCGTCAGGTTCTTCTCTTTGATCTAAGCGACATGTCAATATGTAGGTACGAGGAGTAGCAGAGATATCGACTGACTGCAACAAGAATAGCGGCTACATCAGGGTAGAAGCCGTATGAGTCGTTATAGCGGTCCTTGACGACAAGGCCATCCTTGGTGGGCTTGAGCGGCCCTGTAACATGGGTGTCTACCCAGAACGGCCAGAGAGTGTAGTCCAAATCGAATACCATGACTTGAGGCAGCGGTAGTCCATCGCTGAAACATGAGGGCGCCTCGACTTCCGACGCCGGAGCCGTGGCAGTTGTCGTGTCGTCGCCTGTTTCGACCGGTTTGTATGCCTTTCTGACCATGATGATTGTTGCTAGTATGATTCCAGCGAATGAGAGTATTGCTCTTCTGCCTTTGAGCTATATCTTGAATGATTGGGGATTAAGTTGGGCTTGACTTCTCGCCGCCGTGATACAAAAGTTCAAAAGTTCGAATGCCTGGCCTGCCTACGTCATGCCGCTGATAAGCATGTGATAGTTGTCCTCGACGGTTTCGTACCACTTTCAGACCAACAATGCTTCACCGATACCATGACTTGCGAGCACGAGACACAGTGGAAGATGGATATGCGATCATGGCTATCTTTGTACGAAACGAATAACTTCTCTTTTGTTTGCTATCTAGGTGGCTTGCTTCTGTGACAGCCATAAACCTCAACCACGCGACCCTCTAACTTACAAGCAGCCGCCACGTTCTCGTCCAATCTCTGATCCTTTAATACTCGATGCATCCAGCGCTGGTGAGGAGCATGAGGAGCTGAGAACTTTCATCCTTCATTCTCCAATCGTACTCGCTGCTGAGCGTCTCCCTCTTTTGCCCCCAAGCAAATGCCTTTCTTTGCTTGTCCCTACCGAGAAGACTGAGTTGTTGGGCGCTCATGCTGAGTCTGAGGATGTGGAGGCAGGCTGTAAGAGGAAGATGGCAGTGTAGACTGACATCTCTGTAGCCGTCACTCTCGCCTCGATGGCATGATTTCAACTTCTTCAATAGACGCTCCTGGTATCTCACAAAGTCCGCCGAGGTGACCTTAGCCTTGGCGGATCTTTCATGAGCTTGGGTACCGTCAGAACTGTATCTCTCGGACTCGCGAGAGGATGCGCTAGTTCGGAGAACGGTGCTGGACTGGGAGTACGAGTGATTGGTGGTGTCTGGGAAGGCATGTTCGGGGTGTAAAGAATCGACGGGCGAGGTAGTCATAAGCGTGGCGGCATATGAGCGCTTACCTTGACCCTCGTCGAACTCGACCGCATTCGAAGAGAGCGAGAGTGCACCCAGTGAGTCATTGAGGTGATCGTCGGTGCTAAGCGAAGCACACGCCAGGCCAGCTTCAGTCTCGTGCTCGGCAGCATGGTCATTAATGTTCTGAATAGACTTGATCATGTTGAACGCCTTGAATACAGGGGCCAGTAAAAACACTTTGCGAGATGCAATGATTGCAGTAAGAGATGCACGCCAGAGCTCAACGCCTTCGCAACCGGTGTGTACAATGGTGTTGCGTTGGATCTTCTTACGAGCACTGTTGATGTCGGACTTGTCGTAGATGCTGTAGTCGGTGGACTGGAAGGATCGGATGCTCGGGCGACGAAGATGAGCAGTGGAGATCCTTCTAGGAGATGTCTCATGTGCTTCCGGTAGACTTGCCGACATATACGAGCTGGTGATGCTGTCCGTATCCCCGAGGAGCATCTTCATCCTGAGCCTCTCTGCACACTGCAACAGGTGAAGACCATCCTTGGACAGGAAGTCGGAGTTGTTGTCCCAGTCGACACCTTTGGTATTGGCGTCTTGGCGGTAGGTGCGGATAGTGCTTGTGGCTTCGGTGGCATTGTTTTCCGTAACCAGCTGAATAGGATAGTAGTGTTGTTCCAGGATGTAGGATAGGAAGAGTGCACCTGTATCGTTCAGGCCAACGTTGGACAAGGTTAAGTATGGAAGCGATCGAAGGCCGCTACGGTGTTTGAGCACCCATTTGTCGGCCATGGTCTTGCCGTTGGCACATCGTGGAAGATCAGCGTCGGCACGGCTCGGGATAGCACCATCGAAGCTGCCGATGCTCAGAGCGGAGCAGCTGTCTGGCAAGGTGATGAAGGATTGGTTGCCGGCTGCAGGCAGAGGCTCTACCGGGGGTTCATGCGAGTATACGCGTGCGAGAATCTCAAAGGCTCGGGGGCCGAGAGAAGGGTTGTCACTGAGGTCGAGTCTTCGCAGAGTCATACAGCAGCGGAAAGATTGGAGAAAAAGCTCCCAATCCTCAGCCTCCGAGGGCGTCGACACTCGAAACTTGTTTTGTGACAGGTCAAGAGTTTGTAGGGTGTGGCAAGATACGAGAATAAGAGGAGCCAAGCGAGCCAGAGATCTGGTAGTGAGATCGTTGTTGGAGAGGTTGAGATCAACCAAAGCCAAATCTTGACATGTCTTCAGCGCGTTTTGTAGGCCATCTGCGAGAAGGGCAAGGCCTTCGTCCGTCAACGACTTGCTGGGCACCTTCAGATCAAGCTTGTGAATGGTGCTTTCCTTTGGGTCGTTGTCGGCTTCGTGGCGGTCTCTGTCCTTGATCTTGAAACGCTCCTTCTTGGGAGTGCGCGTCGATGAAGGATTCAACTTGAAATACGCTCTGTGAGCCGACGTCGACGAGGACTTGGTGGCTTCACGCTGCTTCTTTTCCGCTCTCTTCTCAAGGTCTGACGCAATTGACCTGCCCAGCTTCGGCCCAGACGATGTGCGCTGCGAAATGCCATGTTAGGACAGGTCTGTTTACACGTGTGCTCTGCATAACTCACTCCGGTGTAATCGAACTTGTTAGACTTGACCATTGTTTCGTCGTGCCATGTAATTCTTAGGGTGGTGTGGTGTGCAGTGGAAAAGTGCTGTCGATGAACAAGTTATGTGCGAGTCGATGTGTTTGCGCATAAACGACGCTGCAAACAAGACATGGAAACGACGCGACGGTCACGGAAGTCTTCTTGATACCTCCGGAACATTCTGCGTTCTTGGGACGGATGTTGAAACCCCTTTTTTGGTCTGTTCTCACTCTGTCCATTTTACCTGATTCGCGCCTTCCTTCGTCTAATCCAAGCCTCCGCACGACCGATCCTGCCAGCCTCCACGTTGGTAATCTTGTGAGCCGTCGCGATGCATATAGTCCTCTGAAAATCAATCGTGGCCAGTAAGAGCATCGGATTCTGAGCCTTTCATTGGAGGGCGACATTTTTGAGACAACCTGGTACATTGAGACAACTACCACAATGCTCAGCGTGGACCGCTAAGAATGTTGGGACTGTAGCATATCGGTAAAGCAATCGTAGCAATGTTCTGCAACATAGGAATGACATCCAAGGTTAATGCGAGTGCAAGGAACTCACTTTACTAGCAAACAACCTTATAGACTGCCGCCTTTTAAGTTGATGTTGTGCTAGACAAACAGATTCGGGCTGCACGTTCAGATGCACTCAATTGGGTCAAATCCACGATCGAACGCTCTACACAATTTGAGCTGGCAATTGGTTACCTCTGTGAGGATAAGAGCCGTGGAGACCAATTGAGGAGTCTTGAAGGACGCGGGAAGAGTTGAAGTTTTGACACATGAGGTCGAGCCTTCGAATCTCGGCAACACCCACATCCCGCTGCACGGTCACTCTCTCTTCCACATTGCTTGCCCAACCACTCGACTGTTTGCGTTTTGAGTTATCCATCTGGTACCAAATTTGATGTTCTGAGCACCTCGTCATGTCCTCCGGCTCAGGTAGTCTCCGTCGCCAGGCCTCGGCTGTTCCTGGACCCAAACCACCTTGTTCGATTCACCCATCTGCCATAATCTCCGACAAAGCTGTGATTACTGGCACACATCCGGTCTCTATTGGCGAAAATGTGGTACTCCATCCGTTTGCCAAAATCACGTCAAACACGGGAGCCGTTCGCATTGGAAAGAACTGTATCGTCGGCGATCGTGCTACTGTGGGTCTGAGTGATAGTCCTGGAACTTTTGCTGGAACAACTGTCGAGCTTGAAGAGAGTGTCAGCGTCGAAAGTGGCTCAGTCGTACAAGCCGAAAAAGTGGGAACCGGCAGCGTGGTAGAGGCCAACACCACCCTGGGACCTGGTGTGGTTGTGGGCAAGGTAAACAACAATCCTAATGCACTTGAGTTTATTGGATCACTACTAACATCAAGACCATAGTTCTGCAAGATAACTGCTTCTTCAAGCATTCAATCAGAAAACCTGCCCGACTTCACCATTGTCTACGGTGAAAATGCTAGACGTACAGATGCCACTACAAAGACTCGATCGGACGTCAGAGACCTCAAACTCAAGGGCCAATTGATGCATATTGACACTTTGAAGCGTCTGGTACCCAGCAACACCATGAAGTGGTTATCCTGAGCGCCAGCATCTCAAAGATGCGCTTAAGAGGGATGAGAACATCTTGAGCAACAAAGAGACGCTGGAAAAAATCATCTCTACCAGGAGATACACAACGCAGCTAGATTGAGCATGTCAAGAACACTTCATCACTCGAGGGCTGGACGAGCTAGTCGAGTTGAACTAGAGCCTGCCACCCCCAGAGCAACAGTGCTTTTGATTACAACGCGTCAGAAATCGGCTACGTCATGGAAAACGATCCCAACCTGGATGGTCAAAAGTCTTTCTGTCCAGCTCGAAGACTGTTCTTACGATCATGTACAGCTTTTCCACTCTTTCTCGAAGCATACCTCCAGGAAGAGTAAGATCAATCATGTCACAAAATACACGACTTTCGTACTCGGCCGCTGCAGGGTCCGCAGACATTCCGAAGCCCCGACAAAACCCCATCAAAGAGGCACATGCAGACCAGTCTTCGAGCCACCAACAACATGCTCCTCGCGAGCAACAACGGTACCAACACGGCAGATCAGGACACAAGCGCACTCCTTCACCTTCACATGTTCCCAAGACTTCATCGGCTGAAGATTCGGTCTATGTCTTGACCCTTCTCACGGACGCAAAACACCATCGTACCTTGACAGAGACACGAAAGAAGTACTTCCCCCCTCGGTTGAACAGACTTGAAGCCCACATTACTCTGTTCCACGCACTACCTGGAAGCTTGCTCGAGGAATCCATCAAGCCAACCCTGAGAGAGATTTCGAGCAAAACCAATCAATTCCATCTCCTTGCAGCAACACCGTTTAGGCTCAACAAGGGTATTGCTATCGGCCTGCCTAAGTCGTCGGGCGGTGATGATGCGAGACAGGTTCATCAACAGCTGAAAGCGGCATGGGGAGACTTTCTCAGTCGCCAAGATGCGGGTGGCTTCGCAGCTCACTACACCATCATGAACAAGGTGGACGATGAGAAGGAAGTGCAAAAGGCATTCGAGCAGGTTCAAGATGAATGGAAAGGTTGCCACGGTACAGTCCTAGGCTTGTCGCTTTTCAAGTACGACCGTGGAAACTGGGTGCATAACGAGGACTTCAAGTTTGTAACAAGCCAATGATTGCACAAGGGAGATCCAGAAGTTGGTTGGACTCGACGTCTATAATTTGTATAATTATCATATCTAAGATTCTCTTCAAAGAGAACGGACCGATGGAGTCCGTTGAAATGCTTTCGTGTACCCGTAAAATTTCTTGCCGCATTTCTGCGAGAGACAAGCCGACTTGGACTGCGCTCACAGGATGGAGCCAATGCCGAAGGTCTGCTTCATAGAGCGCACGTAGTAGTTCTCCCAGTTGCGCTTGGTGGCCTCCTCCTCGCCAACAGGGACACCAGTCCAATCGACACGCATGATGGTGACAGAGTCGACATTGTTCTGCTCAAAGGCAATGTTCAGGGTGCTGTAGTGACCCTGGGGCCACTGGGCCAAACGCCACTGCTGCACAATCTTTGTAGGCTCTGATAGCTCGACGTACTCTCCGCTGACGTTTCCGCCGAAGATTTCGAACTTGCCACCGGGTCTGGCGCCCTCGAAGGTCTTCGGGGGTGCGCGTGTGAAGGCAGCGATACGCTGAGGGTCGGTGAGGATCTGGAAGAGCATGGGTGCGTCGCAACGGAATTCTTGCTGGTCGCTGAGGCTGGTCACGTTGACGGCGGGGCCCTTGCCGTTGGTGGTGGTTGTAGTCGAGGACTTGGACTCTTCGCTCGACTTGTTGACGGATGAGCTGGAGTAGACCTTGGCAGGTGTGAAGGCAGGCTTGTGACCAGCAGCATGCTGAATGTCTTTGGCGTGAGCATCCATCAGGGCATGGCCCAATTGCTGGAACCGAGCGCGAAGTTGCGATGTGATTTGCGATCGGACGACATCTTTGACGGCTGTCTTGGAGGAAGACTCGGAGTACATCTCAATTTCGAACTAGACGCATGTCAGCAACAGCCGTGGTCTGTCAGGAGCATGTGGTTACGCACAACGTACTCATCCTCCTCGGTGTCGTGTGCAACCTCGGGGATGGTGATGGTACCGCTGACAGCCTCGTCCTCCTTGGTCTTGCCGGTATACTCGAGTTGCAACTTGAGGTCGAAGATGGTGATAACTTTGCCCTTGCGTTGTGCGACCTCGACGTCACCCTCCTGGCTCAACAGCTTCGAAATTTCAGCCGATGCGCCATCCTTCTCTGCCTTGATGCCAACAAGGTCCTTCTCCAGATATTCCTTGGTCCAGCCGGAGACGTCCTTGTTGACCCAGTGCCAGTTGTTGGGGTTGTGAAGAACCATGTTGGCCGTGTAAAAGGTAAGCGAGTATGGAAGCCGAGTGGTACGTGTCTATGCGATTGATGGTCAGTCAAGATGTCCCGAGTCTCACATTGAATAGAGGTGTCTGGTGGGATGATATCAGAGTTAGGGACAGTGTCCCCGCAAGCTATTCCGCAGCAAAAAGAGTACAAGTCTTTCTAGGACTGGTGCCAGCTGGTGTCTCATCATATAAAGGCGGGTGAAAACATGTACAGACAGTCAAGAGGGACTTACGTGTTACGAATGCGGAGAAACCGTAGAAAGAGAAGAGAAGACGCAGCAGCTAGATAACGAGTAGAGAAAAGAACACAAGGGGTATTAAAGATGATGGTCAAGCGGAAGCAGATCGGAAGAGTGAGGAAATATTAACACCGAATCGTCTAGAAGCAACAAAGTCTTGGCCAAACATGCGGGGAGTCTTCCTAGGGTAACCAGCTAGAACTGAGGACTACAAGATCTGAGAGAGCATTGAATGTGACGGTTTACAGCGATTGACAGGTGGTATTCTGATATAGAGGCGCCCTGAAATAATTCTATCAAACAGTGACCAATGAAATGAACTCCATCCCCGTATGCGTAGGACATAAAGCACTTCTTTTGCTTCACTCTCTCAACATTAAAGACTGCCTTGACGTGACAATTCATGATGTCTTTTGAAAGGCAGACTGTAGAGATTTGTCGAGAGCTTGAGATGCGATTCTAAGTCGTTGGTTATACGGAGACCTCTGAAGCCTTTGAAGATCCGAGTACCTGTGCTTGCTTCTGAACCTTTTTCACATCTGTTTCGGAATGACATGTGCTGAGGCAATAACCTCATGAGCCGAGTATGATTTTCCAAGGAGCACGATAAGAGCATGGTATTTGGATGGTGACTGGTAGAGGGACATGCGCATGGTAAAGACCTGGCTGCGGGTCTGATTTGAGAAGAATTGTACATGGTGAATATAGTGTTGTAATACAGGGAAAAGGACAGGACGCCGCCTGGAAAAAGAAGCAAAGACCGAGGGTGTATTCTTGTCGCCGGTACGCCGTGTAATGCCAGAATGCAATCGTGAATGGTAAGGATCAGTTTCGTTTGTGGGGGCCGATGATCTGGGGATACAATCTCGAGAGATGGTAGTTGATGGAGCTCTTCTTGCTTTGGGCAGCTTTCTAGAAAGAATGACAGTCAGAGAAATGGTCAGAAGGCGAGAGGCGGCTATAACGTACGGGGGCGTCCATGCAAGCACGAAGCTGTTGTTCAAGAGCGGCACAACCTTGAGCGGTATAACCAGAAGAAGCCCAGCATCCTAGTGAAGAGAGTTAGAGCAAGAAGAAGAGGCAGATAGTCATCGATGTGGAAACATACCGAGAACAGAGGACATGACACCGATACAAGGGTTTGCGCCGGCCTGATCGGGCTTTCGTACGCGCAACTTGTGGAGAGGAGGCAAACGAGGAGCAGTGGCCTTAGCGACAGCTTGGGTGTTCTTGACGACCATGGTGAGTAGCTGGCGACGATGGTATGCGACTGAGCGGGATCTCGAATATCTCGTCGATGCCGGCGCTGCTCTCTGGAAATCTCGAGCTTGGCGTCGGCGCACCTTCCTCCGGCGAGCGTGGTTGCGGGTTGCGGGCGCGTTGCCGTTGCTTTGTTGTGCTTGTCATCAAACCCACGCCATCTTGCATGTGCCTCGCGCCTTATCGCCGTCGCTTCTGCCTTCAAGTCATTTTTCTCTTTTTTTCCACTTTTGCTTTACAACAACATGGACACCGATGCGTGTGACCCCTCGCCCCTGTCGCCGCCCGATCGTCCACGCTCTGCGCCTGCTGCTTCGCTCTTGTCGCGTCCAAAGCAATTTTCGTGGGACCCCGCCGACGCCGCTCATCTTGGTCCTTCGCGAATCACTATCACTCGTCTATATCAACGCGCTCCCAAGGCCCCATACCATCACTTGCAGTCTCACGCACGCCCTCTTCTAAACGCTATTCCCAAGTCGCCGGGTCCACAAAAGAAAAAACGCTGTGTCAACCTCGATGCTGGTCCGAACCCCTTTCACCCCCAAGACTCCGTCTCCGACGTGAGCGACAACGAGCATGACGCGCCCGTTGTTCTTCAAGACTTGCGTTCTTCATCTGCACCGCCAGAAGACACAAACACACCTGAGCCCGTTTCTGCTCCCAGGATCACCGACGACACAGCCATCTTGCATGCCTTTCTTAGTCGTGCTGCTGCAAGCAAGCGGCCTATGGCCGTACACAAGCGGGAATCTCTCGAGAATCGCAGAGACTCGGATGTCGTGCGCCACGCTCTTGCTTCCACAGACAAGCCTGAAGTTCTGACCGAACTCGATCCGAACAGCCCTTCTTCGCCTCCCAAAGCTCTGTCGCCCGTAGAAGAAACCAAGCTCGGGCCCGAAACTACGAAGCAAGAACCTACTGTTGAGCCCCCGGCTCTTACCCCGGCCAAGTCCAAGGCACCCAGAAGGACAACACGCACGCGCGCGACCGCCACCGCTCCTAAAAAGCCAGCAAAGATCGCCATTAGAAGTGCAGCCGATCATATTGCGCTGAAGAGGACAGAAGCACAGGAATTGTCTCTCCTCACAAGGACCAATACGCGAAGAAACAAGGGAAAGAGCGCCATGCCTCAGGCCAGACTTCTGAACATTGGCGAGGAATTCGAGGATATGACTGAGGGCTTGGCAGAGGGGGCCACGATGGAAAGAGTACCGAGCGAGAGGCCGATTGCGCGCAGAGGCGTACAGTGGAATGAGACGTTGTGTCAAATCCGGGAATTCGAGTCCGACTCGCCCGACAGTCCTCCAAAGTCGAAAGCCCGTACTTCGAGAGTATCTGCGAGAGCGTTGGAGCCCTTTGTGCCTCTCACATCTGCTGAGGAGCCCCTTGAGGAACCTGCCCCAGAGTCCACCGAGATGGAAGTGGAACTCGAAGAGCCAGCGCAACCTACTCAGACATCAGAAGAAGCAACACCGCGTCCCAAAGCAGTACCCAGCAAAAGAAAGTCTCGCATTGCAACTCCTGCTCGTTCTTCCAAACTTGCCATACCGAAACCAACACCCACGTCCGCGCTACCACAACCCACATTACCTCCTCCACAGCCCCAGACGGCACATCCGGAACCTCTAACCACTAGTTTGGGAACTCCCAAGAAGCCCTCCACGCCGTTCAGTTCATTGAAGCCCACCTCCCTATCCTCGAGACTCGATTTCGCTCCTCCGAAACACGATGGATCTACTGCGACACCTGCTGCCACGTCTTCTCTGCCTGGCTTGTCGAGTCCTGCAAAGAAGCGGGTAAAGACGGCTATTGGTAGACCAGCAGTGAGGACGGCAACGGCACAGAAAGATAGTGAGATGCCAGGACTGACTTCTCCGGCAAAGAGAAAAAGACCTGGTGTCAAATTCTAGCGGCTGCGTAACACCCCCTTGTACATATTTCTCGTCTTTGCACGAGTCACCTCTTTCACACTGGTTCTTGGCCTGTATTAAATTAACGCTTTACGATTCATGTTCAATATATGCACGATCACGAAGGTCCACTTTTCGCTTTTCGAACCAATGAATACAATCCAGTCTTTCCACCTATAAGAATACAAAGGCTGCTTCGGTAGTTAGGTGTCTCGAGTGTTTAGTGCTACCCGTTTGCGGCCAACCATCACACCGGAACACGCTGGACCGCTCGTGGCCCGGCGCCGTCGTTTGATCCTTCCTCACTCTCGTCTTGACAAAGACAGATGTGTCCCATCTGGCGCAAGCTTCGCACCAGGGTCTTGGAGATCTCACGTCGCCAGCGTTGGGACCTGTCCCTCTTCTGCACCACTCGGGAGCGTAATTTTCCCAGCTCGACTCTCCAAAATTTGTTGTTCTGCTTTTGTACTGCGGGACTGACCATGTGCCCTGCTTGACTGGTTCCCTGGACGGCCAATCGTAATTGTGGAGTAAGTCGAGGACATGTTTGAGCAACAGGTGTACTTCCGACCGGATCTTGGAAAGTCATACTCTTAGAATCCAAGCTTGATATCCGGCGGTGTGAAACAGGATTGAACACAGTGCCAGCGGGTTCAAATGGTCCTGTCTGAGCTTCTTCCTGAATCGTACCATAGTCTACTGTGGGCCGGACTTGGTGATCGAACGAATCTGCATCAGACATCCGGTTGAGTCTCAAGCGATCATGACTATGCAACGAAGCTGCATCATCACGGTATATCGGTATGCCGGAGAAAGTGTACCTTGCTTGCTCGCCACGGATAGGGGGTGTACTTGATGATCCGATATCGCCTCTCCCCTCAGCTGGAACCAATGGACCGACTGCGCATAGCGAGCTGGGGTGGCCGTCATTTGACGTCTAGTCTGGGCTACCTGGATCACAGGCTGTTATGTCCACGGTACTCAAGAAAGGAAAAGATGGTGCTCGATGTGGCGTTGGGGCGAAGAACTGTAACTTTGCCCTTGCCTTTGTCGCCGATCTTGATGGTGGACACGGGAAGCTCTCAATCATGTCTGTGGTTCGCATCGTATCGGACGGATACGGTTGTCTATCCTGGATCGATTGGCTGCTCTGAGTGGACGGCCTCGTGTTGAGCTCCGTTCCGGATGCTCTGAGTTTCCGAGGAACTGGAACTGAACGAGCCCTAAGTGCTCGAGCAGGATTGATGGGAATCGCGTTGCCATCGATTGCTCCCAAAGCGCGTTGAGCATGAGAAACGTCAAGTGACAATGAACGGCACCGCCTGTCCAAAGATTGTCTCTCGACGACGGTTGGCTGAGGAATCAGTAAAGCTGGGATTTCTTCTTGTATGTTGCTCTCTGCCTGGGGAACCTCAGCAGAACGCACATTGTTGAGTGGATGTTCCGTGGGTTCAGTGTAACCATATGTCGAGTGTCCACTGACAGGCGGACGCCACCGTTGTGATTGGACTCTTCGACGTGATCGAATCTCTCCACGTAAAGTCCTCACAATGAAAAGAGTACCATTGCGTAGAGACAAGGACCTTGCGGACCTCAGAGCCCTCGCCATCCTCCGCAGGAAAGACACACGTGTGTTTGCGTGCCATTGTGGTACTCCTTCAGGGGTTTTGATGCGGTGAGGGGGTCCGAAAGGTGGCTGTAAAGGATGCACAGGGTCGTTTCTTGGACTTGGGACATCTACATTCGATGAAGTCTCTGTATTTCTGGACCCGCGTCGACTTTTGAATAGCATAGTGTCGTCGACACTAGCAGCCTTTGGCTTTCCAGAGGAGGTGGTACCAAGATAAGCAGGTCCTCCTTTTCCGAACGAGGCAAAGGATAGTTGAGCTCGAATTGTAGCAAGTGACTTTTGCTCGACAATGGTGAACAGAGGAGTGCCGTGTGGTCGATTGACGAATCTGACCATATCATGTTGGGAAAGTCCTTCACTCTTGGCTCGTGCATGGGTAGGTTGAAGCCGATGCTTGGGAGCAGGGAAAGAATGTTCGGAGGAATGATCCCGATCAGAAGACGATGTGAGATCCGACATGTATGATGGTGCTGTTGATGCATTGTATATCGATGTGTCAGACGAGCCGATATCCGAGATTTCTAGGTCGGTAAGGTGATGGGGGTTTCTGGCTTTCCAGCTTCCTGTCGAATGGGTAAGACATTTGCGATTAGTGCTATCACGAAGCGGCTCTTGAATTGAAGATGGAGGAAAAAGAAGCATGCTGACTGATTTGTTGCTTGTGGTAGGATGTTGGTGTGAGTGGACTGTTTGGAGAGGAAGAGGCTGATGTGGTCTGTCATCATACCCTGTAGCGCCTTCCTTCCCGTTTTGCCATGTCAGTCTGTAAAATCCTCACGAGTTTTGTTGGTTCGTGCGTCACGAACTTGGAGATTTGAGATTTGAGGTTCAAACTGGAAGGAAGGAACGACTGGCTGACGTTCAAAGTGACTTGCGTTCCTGCAACCGATCCTACATGAGTTGAACCAATCTCATCATGGTTTGCATACTTCTTGTGCCACGACTCACTTCTAATGTATGGGAACCACTTTCGGTCAGTCATTGCTCAACGGAACGTGATTGCAATCTTGCGATATCTCACAATGCAAAATGCGATTTCGGAGCTCATATTCATCATTTCTATGTGTGCTGACGACTATCTACGCATCACCTAGTGGTGTGATGTCTTGATAGGTTAGTCTAGATATTGCTGCCCAACGCTTACGAGTCAAACAGGAGTTCTGCATATGCCATACATGGCTAGTCGCTGCGATGGTACTCTACAGATCGCTGCAGAGTGGACCACTGCAGCATTCGATGTCTACCGGCAAGGAGTAGACTGTTCTATACCAAACATCCGATCGAATATCCTGCTTGTGTGGTTTTCCCATGTAGCTCCCTTTAGGCAGAGCAATCGAACAGATACAATGCATTGATCGACAACCCTGGTATCAGCCTGCAATTTGACGATGTCGGATAGGTTCCCTTTCGGTACCTTGCTAGGCCAAGTATTGCGTTGGGGTCGAGGTCCAGCCCGGTCACCAACACCACGAAACGTCGTCTTCATGTCTCAGATCTTCGTGCAGGCAAAACCGCATTGTTCAATACTCAATCTCGCATAGATATATTACGTACACATACCCTGATAATGATGCGCTGACCCATAAAGTAGATGCATTGATCTTAGAGCTGGACCTGGTCTGCCCGTTCGAAAGACAATATCCCAAATAAGAGCCAGTCATGAGTGGATCAACATTCCACATGTTACTGCAAAGCAGATCGAAATAGTGGCGACGGGGAGAACGGATAACTTCCACGAACCTTGACGACAAATGCTCACGAGATTCGGTGCCACTACGACGTGGGTCTGGATCTTGTCAACTCTAGGTGTCAAAAGCTCGCTCCCGCCATCAGTCATGCCGGGAAATATCCTGCAAATTGAAGTGACATCTCCTGGACATGGCACCTCAACTGGCACCGCTTGCACGAAGTGATTCGAAGACCAAATTTTTCCAGCGCCTTGGGCTGTCTCCTGAACGGAAGTCTGACAACCGCCTCTATGAGCTGATGAAGGTGAGTGAAACAGGGGAGATCCTGCATAGGTCGTGCTGACCCAATCCAGGATGAGGCAGTGCAAGGACGAGAACGAATATTGAGCAGTCCAAACAGCCTATTGCCTCAGTTGAGGGGTGATCCCGATGTGAGTATCACATGAAGATTCACTGGGGAAAAGGTCACTAAATTGACGAATTTAGATACGACCGCCATACTCGAACATTCAAATATGTGAATCTGCGATTCATGCTGAGATCTTGAAAATATACCGAGAAGCATCTCCTGAGACCAAGACCATGTATGAGAAAGGCCATGACACCGAGAGCTTCAACGAGGAAAACTGGATCATACGATGGATGCTGTGTAAGTCTTTGAGCATGATGATTGTAGTGTACTGACTCTCACGTATAGGGCATGTGTTCCGTTTCCGTGACAGCAGAAACAAGCCTGGCAAGTCCAGCCAAGTACGCTCGAAGTCTACATCGACAGACGAGGCGGTTTCGAGTGGTCATACAAGCAACGGCTACTGGGATCCGGTGAAGGACGCACATCAGACAGCAAGAAACTAATACACTTGTTTGAACTTTCTCTAGTTTGTTCGTTCGCTTCCAGGGCTCTATTTTTTACTGAACCACTCCCTCCAGAGGTCTCGGAAGCCGAATTGTGGACGTTGCTCATCATAAACTTTACTGGCCGGGCCAGCTAGATTACCCAGGATTCTGACAGGTTTATTTGAAGTAGCCTCGAACCTTGGCTTTGGTGCCACTGCACGTTCTCTGATGGCGTCGGCGACTTGAGGGGCGATTTCTGCATAGCATGCATTCAGCTCCCGGTCCAGAAAGAAGTATGGTCGCTGAGCCAGAGCCGGGCACATGAGGTTGTAGGATCGTGTCAATTGATTCAGGTTCTCGATAGCAGCCTGGTGATAGGCTTTCTCGGTGCGCAACCAGTCGGCATCTCTGAAAGGCGCAACTCGCGGTGGAGGAGTCAATGAAGCTTCTGCAACGGCTTCTGAAGGTGCGTCGATGGACATATGCACCTCTCCTCCTTCCAGCGTTGGGTTTGCTGTCTCATCGACGGGTGTTTCTGTGATTGTGATCTGTTGCGATTCTCCGTTGACTGTAGTACTCGAGGGGTTGATCTCGCCTTCAAGTGTTACTTGTGTAAGGTGACCAGCGTTATCGACAGTGTTCATGATCTCTGCCTTTTTCTTTGCTTGAGGATTGTTAATCGCTTCTGCACGCGCATACTCTTCAGCCAATGCTACTTGACTTTCGAGAGAGCCTCCTCTACTAGCGATCGACCTTGCGACGTGCCTTCGCCAATCAGCACGGAGACGGGCCTTGAAGCGATTTGAAGTGCTGATAATGTCCTGTTGCTTCTCGATCCAGGGAGGCACAATATCCTGTCGCTGAATCATTCGATTGAGCATGTATTCGGTAGTATTGATAAAAGGACTACTGGCATTGTAGTCTCTCTCGATGGCCTTTCCTCGAGGTAAATTTTTGAACTTGCCCCGAGCAATTGCATCTTCTATACGCTCGTTGGCAAGCGACTCCAGACCCTTCAGAGTTACAGGTGCAGAACGAGCGCCGGGCGTGAAACGTTCCTTCAGCTCCTTTCTAAACTTTTCTCTCTCATCGTCGGGTAGCTCCTTCATATGGGCATAAACAGACGTCTTGTCTCGCGCGTTCGCGAGCCTGACGCCTGATGATGGTGCATTCCTTGGACGTCCAGTATCGATCTTGCTTGGTGGTCCGCGTGAAGGGCCACGGGAAGGACCGCGAACAGGCTTCAAAGGCTTGTAGGCATCATTGAGCATGCGTAGCGATGCATCATGCACACTCTCGGTACCAGACCATGGTGTGGCACCAGCTATATCTATGCTGTGGCGACTTGCACTGTCAGGCATTTCGGCCTGTGCGAAAGCACTAGCGTTTTCGTTGCGGAACGAGGCAGTAGCGATGCGCTCCAGTAGCTCCTGCTTCAAGCCTTCGTCAAAGCCTGCTTCCTCTACGGCTTTGCGAGCACTTCGTCCACCGGCTTCAAGACCTTCTTCGCTCAATGCAGCCAGTCTACGAGACATGGCACCTTGTGCCTTCTCTTTCTCTTCATGTCCCGTCTGGGCATCCTGAGGTGGCGTCGAAAACTGGCGAACTTGTCGAACGTTCTGAGCAACACGCTCTGCGAATCTGGGTCGCATACATCGCGAGCAGATTGGGAGAGTTGAAGATGGCAATGGTGGCATGGGCTTGTGATTCAAGGGTGTGTGGAAAGTGGCAAGATTCCTGTCCAGCATCTATATATCTCGCCGGCGATACTCCTATCTCCGAATGGCGTCATTGTGACAGGGTCATCCCATCAACCATATTTTGCTCGTCCACGAGGATCTCCATATGGTGTGAAGTCCACTACTTGTTCTTCAAGCCACTCTTTGTTGCTCTGAAGTGATATTTGTGTACATATTGTCACTTACCAACATCCATGTGAGGTCCGTATACAATGGAGGGTTTCCCGAACCGAGAAAGACCAAAGTCTACGAGCATTATCTATTCTGGCCTACCATATTCTAACATAGTCTAAGGATATCATCTCTGTAAAACCGTGTATAAACCCCTTTGACTGAAAAAACTCCGTCTACAGTCTAGCCTTGAAGCGAGCATTTTCCTCCTGCAAAGGCTCAGCAATACCATCCCCGGCAGTCCTCGGCTTGCCAGGCTTGGACGACTTCTTGGGTGCGGCATGGTAACCACCCTTGACGTTGTCTGTGTTTTTGATATTGCCATTCGCGTCTCTCTGAATGCCCAATTCCAAGAGCTTGCCAAAGGCTTTTGCAAAGTGATCGAAGAAGAGATCCTTGTCCTTGGCGTACTTCTGGACCCAAGGGCCAAACGACTCATCCTTGACAAGCGCGAGGTCGGTTGGCAGCATGGCCAATTCCTCATCGAGGTCCTCATCGACATAGACGAATTGCTTGACGCCATTCTCCAGTGTCTTCTCCTTCCAGTCATAATCGGTCATGATCTTGAAGTACGTGTTGCTGAAGCGTGTAGGGTTGGGAACCCAAGGGCCGTGGAAGCCCGATCTGTCCATGTGCATGCGCCCAAGGTTGTGTGCTCCGCTGAGTGCGACTATCTCTTGATCGGTAAAGCCCATACGGTAGAAGATGAAGCGAATGTGGTCGGCACCTTGTGCTCCGTCTGGAAGACGACCTCGGGGAGGAAGTTTGCTGTCGTCGACATAGTCTGTTCTGCCAGCGAGCCACTTGATCTGGGGACCTCCCATCTCCTTCAGGGCCACGACAGCGGCCAATGTCCACAAGTCGGCATATGATATCCACGAGTGCTTCTCTTTGACAGGTTCCAGGAACACGCGGGCGTGTTGAAGACCTGCGTTTGCTTCATCGCCGCCTTCTGCCTGCGTTTGGTCAGCATCTGGGGTTGGAAACACCGTGCTGTCGCCATGTAATTACCTCGTAACGCATGCCTGCTCCATTGCTACCACCAGTGTCGGTTTCTGCGCAATATGTGCCTGCGCTGTGCCAGGCCAAACGTACTAGTACCGGGCCAGCACTACCATCATCATATTCAGGTTGGTGTAGTAGCTTCTTGATGTCTGCAGCGACGGCTTCGAAATCTCCGGGCTTGCTCATTGTGTAATGTCGGCCAGAGTTGGTAGGAGATCAAGGTGATTAAGGCCCAAGTCCAGTCAAATCAAGATTTGGAGATTAAAGAGAAGAAGTGGCGATAACCACACACATTCAATAATCATATCGTCGGCAATTGACCAGACGGTTATCGAATAAAAACAATACGCCGAGGCTCGCCTTCGTCATTTGGAAACGCCGCCCTTGCATGAGGTACCGAGGTACAAGGCCGATCGGAACATGGCATGCGAATATACTTTGAAATCTGCATGTGAAGATCCGGGTCACTGATAATCAAAGTTTAAACAATTTATCAAAGGCACACACAAAGGAAATCATGTTGAACTTGCGAAACCAATATTTAGAAATACAAAAGGCGCTGCTGTTTGCTAACGCCCTCGATGAAACCCCGGAGGCCAACTATGTACGACGAAACCCACAGGAATAAGAAAAAGGACATCACATTTACTCGCCCTTGAGCTTGTCTTGCTTGACGTTGAAGGCAGTGTCGAGCAGATCTTGCTCCTCCTTCATATGGCTGCTCTTGAGACCAGTGGCGACACTGGCGCTGGGGTTTCTACCAGCGTACAGAACGTGTCTTCTGTTGTGGTGCTCGGTCTCGTTCAACAATGTCTCGATACGCGGTTGTGTGAAGGTCCATGAACCTGCATTCAGAGGCTCCTCCTGGGCCCAGACGATGTTCTTGGCGTTGGGGTAAGAGTCGAGGTTCTCCTTGAGCTGAGCCCAAGGGAAGGGGTTGAGCTGCTCGATACGAGTGATGGCAGTGTTGGTGATGCCGTTCTGCTGGCGGTACTTGTGCAGAGCAGCGTAGACCTGGCCGGTACAGAGAATCACGCGCTCAATCTCTTCCTTGGGCTGAATTTGGTGCTCACCCTCGGTGTGGGCAGGGTCGGGGATGATCCACTGGAAGTGAGACTCGCCAGTGAACTCCTCAATCGATGAACGAGCCAGAGGGTGACGAAGGAGAGACTTGGAGAAGAAGAGGATCAGAGCTAGAGGAATTGTCAGTGATGCTCAAAATGCCACAAACTCGAATGACTTACGCTTTCTGAATTGTCTGTTCATTTGTCTGCGAAGAATGTGGAAAAGGTTGGCAGGGGTAGTGCAGTAGGCGATTTGCATGTTGCAGTCCTGGTGCTGGCGGTCGAGCTTGTTAGGGGCAGGGAAGATGCGGGGATCCTGTTAATTTGTTAGCGAATGGGTCAACCTTGGTGGAACATGATCAATATGCTTACCTCATTACACAGCTGCAAGAATCTTTCCATTCTGCCGGAACTGTGCTCGGGGCCTTGACCATCGTAACCGTGAGGCATGCTCATGACGAGACCTGATCTTTGCAGCCATTTGACCTCACCGGAAGCGATGAACTGGTCAATGATACATTGTGCGTTGTTTGCAAAGTCACCGAACTGAGCCTCCCACATGACAAGAGCAGAAGGAGAAGACAGAGAGTAACCGTATTCGAAACCGAGAACACCAAACTCACTCAAACTTGAGTTGGAGACGACAAAGCTGCCCTGGTCCTTGCCGAGGTTTTGAAGAGGAGTGTAGGTGCTTTCGCTCTCTTGATCGTGAACGACAGCGTGTCTTTGAGAGAAGGTACCACGCTCAACATCCTGACCAGAAACTCTGACGTGGTGACCCTCCATGCAGAGGGTACCAAAGGCAAGGGCCTCGGCGGTGCTCATGTCAATGTTCTTGCCCTCGTTGACGGTCTTGGTACGGTTGTTAAGAATACGCTTCAGGTTGCGGTGAACATTGAATCCGTCTGGGGGAGTTCCAATCTTCTCGCCAATGTGCTTCAGAGCATCGGCCTCGACAGCAGTGGGGAGATGAGGGAGGACCTCGGTGGCGAGCTCCTTGGGACTCTTGAATCCGTTCCAGGCGCTGGTAAGCCATTCCTTGGCAGTAGGCTGGTAGTCCTTGCTGCGGGCAAAGGACTCCTCGAGCATACCCCAAACCCACTTCTTGTGCTCCTCGACGTCATCCTGAGTGAAGGTCTTGTCCTCGATAAGCTGGTTGATGTACTTTTCAAGGGTAGGCTTCTGCTCGTTGATGCGCTTGTACATCAAAGGCTGGGTGAAGGAGGGCTGGTCGGTCTCATTGTGACCTTGCTTACGGTAGCAAACGATGTCAATGACAACATCCTTCTTGAACTCGGCACGCCAGTCGGCAGCGAGCTGGCAGACAAAGTTGACGGCCTCGACATCGTCACCGTTGACGTGGAAGACGGGGGCGTCAATGGCCTTGGCAATGTCGGAACAGTAGGGAGTAGAGCGGGAGAAACGGGGATCGGTGGTGAAACCGATCTGGTTGTTGACGACAATGTGGATGGTACCACCAGTCTGGTACGAGGGAAGAGCGTAGAAACCCATGGTTTCGTAGACAATACCCTGACCAGCGAAAGCGGCGTCACCGTGGAGCAAGACACCCATGGCGGAGTTGGCCTCCTTCTCGTCACCGTTGTAGTGCAGAATGGCTCTGGTCTTTCCGAGAACGACGGGGTCTTCGGCTTCCAAATGCGAAGGGTTGGCGACGAGAGAAAGCTGCACACGCTTACCGGAAGGAGTAGGGCGCTCGAAGTTCATACCAAGATGGTACTTGACATCACCGGATCCTTCATCGGCGGGCTCGGCGGAACCGGCAAACTCACTGAAGATGGACTCGTTGGGCTTGCGGACGACGTTGGAAAGGACATTGAGACGACCACGGTGAGGCATGCCAATGACAATATCCTTGACACCATAATCAACACTGCGATCGATCAAAGCCTTCATTCCGGGAATGAGGGATTCACCACCCTCGAGACCGAAACGCTTGTCGTTGGGGTACTTTGTGGCGAGGAAGCTCTCAAAGCTGGAACTCCAGATCAGACGGTCCAGAATGCGTCTCTTCTCATCGACAGAGTACTTGTAGGGCTGAGGAACCTCGATACGGGCACGGAGCCAGTCGCACTGCTCACGGTCGGGAATGTGAATGTACTCGATACCGTAACTACCACAGTAGAGACGCTCGCAAGCGGCAATAATGTCCTTGAGCTTCATCTTGTTTTGGCCTTCGGTAGCAAAGCGAGGCAAGATACCGGGGCCAAGGCTGAATTCCTGCTCCATGTCGGTCTCGGTGAAGTTGTAGTGGTCAAGGTTGAGCTCGGGAGGGTTGCTGTAGCCAAACTGGCTGGCCTCGTTGCGGATACCGAGAGGATCGATCTTGGCCTTGTGGTGGCCTCGGGCCTGGTATGCGCGTACCAGGAGCTGGACCTTGAGATGGTTGGTCAAGTCGGAGCTGTCACCAACGCCTGCAGCGGCGGTGGGAGAAAATCCAGGAGCTCCACCCTCGGGGGCGGGTACGATGGTAGGAGGGGGCTGGAAGGCCTGAGAGATGGGCATGTCACCCTTCTCCATGTTGCGGAAGTAGACCTGCCATGAGACGTGCACCGACTTGGGGTCGCGCTTCCACTCCATGTACATCTCGTCGATGTAGTTGGCGGTATTGCCCTGGAGGAACGAGTCGTTGGGGTCCTGCGAATATGGGTGGTTAGCTATGAGCTAGAATACAGACAGAGGACAAGCATACAACGCCCTTGTTGGTGTCCTCAGCGGCGACAGCATAGCTGCGGAACTGGCTCAGAGCGAGGTCTCTCCTTGACTGGGTCAGAGCAACAACAGGTCTGCTTCTGGCAATGGTAGAGAAGCCGGTGCGGCTCCCGGCAGCGGCCAGGCGCTTGCCGCACTGTGAAAAAGAAGCTCTCAACATTATGAGCGCTCGCCAGTAGGGAATGAAGAGTGCGAGGAGAAGCTACGCTTCATAGGGCGGTGACTTTGAGGTATGCGAAGGAAACGGAAGTCGCGAGGCAAGTCCCGGCTCTATCCGTCCTCCCCTCGGCTCTCAGCCAAACAACTTTTCTCTGTAACATCAGCGAGCGTCATTTGTTGTCGCAAGTCCCGCAACACGGTCACCAGGCACATTGAGACACACGTCGTCAAGGCATGTGTGCGCCACTTGCTAGCTAACGTACATCAGAACTCGGGCAGAAAAGGCATAACTCTCCTTCAGCAGTCAAGTCGTCCTCAAGTACAGACTACTCTACATATTCTTGCCGACCATTCTTATAAGATCAATGCATACTTGTAGCTCATTCAGAAGACTCGGATCTGATCGTTCTCTGTCTGTACATGCTCTCTGCAATTTGTTCGCATTGTTCCGTCTACACAGGATGACTCTGCCATAGGTGTATTTATTATGTTTGCCAACGAGATTGCGGGAATGCTTGGTGTTGAGCCTCATAGGTAAGCAAGCCAGTTTCAAATAAGGGCCCCAGACATCAGCTCGTTCGAGACCAACGAACAAGAGCAGTACCTACTCAGTGGATGGGCTTCATTTGCGACTATGCGTTGTTTAGATACGAGTCAATAGCAGTTCACTCATGAAACACCATGTCATTCGCTCGTGAAGTTGCCTGCCTAACTACCTTTGACTCGCTCGAGAGGGAAAAGTTAGGCAGCCAGCCCAGGGATCGGTACACCTTCCGTTTAAAGCGATGACGATCTTGCCTTTGTATTCGAGATGCATGTGAAGACCTGCGCTACATTCATTTTCGAGGATTACCAAAACAGTCTTCTCTCAGTTGCATCGCCGTCGGCGTGAGAGCGCAACATGTCGTCGGCCACAACAATTTACAAGAAGCGCAACGGCACTCTGTCGGTCGGCGCTGATCGAGCATCATTATACTGGACACCTTCTGAGCCCCCGGCCTCTTCGCCCTCATTGACGATCGCTATCAAGGACATTACTAGTCAGTTCTATATCTCTTGATCGTATGGAAAGGCAACTGAAGCTTTATACCAGATCTCCAGCAAACTCCTGCAGGCAACCCAAAGGTCGCTCTAAAGGTGGTCATCCAGCCAGCAGGAGCCACCGCGCCCGAGAATCAGGTCTTTTCCTTTTCGTCATCAACAGCACGAGCCGAACAAGAAGCCATCACCGATATCCTAAGAAATGCCATTGCCGCGATCAAATCCGCCGAGCCCATCAAGCCTGCACCGACGCCGACACCTGCACCAGTACAAGATGGATCAGGTCCTTCAGCAGCCATGAGCATGGCCCAGGCCGTCTCTTCAACCACTACAAAGCAAAACGAAAGCTGGTACGATGATGCCCATCTCATCACGGATATCGAATTACAAAGGTCTCTGCTTGAAGCGAACCCTGCCTTGAGACAAAGGTTCAATGAGAGTTTGAGAGACAGGCCCGAAACCATTACCATAACTCAATTCTCAACACAATTCTGGTCGACTCGACTGCATCTCCTCCGCGCACACGCCATCGAAAAGGCCCAGAATCAGGGTGATTACAACGTGCTGCCCGAGATTAAGTTTACACGAGTTGCTGCCGAAAAGGAAGGAGAGGCGGATTCCTTGACACTCAGTCTCGCGGGTGCTCAGATCAAATTGATCTTCAAGCAATATCCTATCGTCAGACAGGCATACAACGAGAATGTACCTCCAACTGATAGCAACACATTCTGGTCTCGTTTCTTCATGAGCAGACTGCTGAAGAGATTAAAAGGCGAAAAGATTACAGATGCAGATCCACCGGATCCGATGTTCGACAGGTACTTGGGGTTCCAAGAAAAAGGACCAACAAACATCGGCCACGTTCCGCATTTCATTGATCTCGAGGGAAATGAGCAGAATCACAGTCAACGTAAAGGAAACAGACCAGATGAAACCATGCGACCAGAGAAGGTGCCGATTTTGAGAATTCTCAACAATCTTTCAGAAAAGATGATGGCGCAAGTAGCACCGACTGACGGCGAAGCCCACGCACCCATTGGCATGACCGAAGACGCATTCAACGAACTTCGACTACGAGATTTACAGACGGAAGCCCGGGACAATCGCGTCATACTGAATATCAAAGACCAGCAGCGATTGCTCGGTGGAAAATCAGAGAATGGACTCTCGGCAGAAGCCCAGCTATATGCTCGACAATCGCCCGAACAAGTGCTCCAACTGCTCCAGACCGAGATTCGTTCGGCAGCTAGCATCACGCTCGAAAAGGTTGTCGGCATACAATCCGACAGTGAGGACTCAGATGATGAGGATGGTCCCAACAAGAAAGCAAGAATTGGAAGCAAAGGAGCACTTGCACAATCGACCCAAGAAATGCTGGCATCAATAAGCAGGCGACGACAAGCCGCATCGGCTGATGTTTCGTCCAGGCGAGGCCTCTCACAAAGCACATTCGACACGCTGAGCCTGACACAAAACACGACCATAGAATTCCTGCATTACTTCTGGACCTTGTTCTTGTCAGGAGACGGAGCGAGAAGTAACGAGCTGGCAAAGCTGGTTGAGACTCTTGATCGATCAGTTGACCGCATCAAGATGGTATCAGACAAGGCAGAGAAGGAAAAGTTGCAACAAGCTGAGAGCTTGAAGAAGCAGATATCGGGAATGAACCCAAAATCAAGCAAGCGAAAGAGACTCGAAGTAGAGTTGGAAATGTCAAGTGGAGGGAGTCAGGCGGTGGAGGAAATGGTTCAGCCCACGATCAAAGCACTAGCCGAGGCGACGGCGCAATACCGCAAGGCCTTTGAGGAGCAGAGTGCAGCACAAGCGGCGGCGTAGGAAGGAGCTATTCCCATTGAGACGATACCCAAAGACACATGCAAGACAAACAAATTACTCAAAATCGATGTTCATGCATGACATGTACGAGTACTCAGTGATGTGGTGTGGTGAAGCAGGAACGGCAAGGCGGCATGGGGATAGCAGATGAAAGTGTGGGGACGAGGCTGATAAGGACGGGTTGCCTGGCAACGATGGAAACATCAACAAGGCGACTACCAAAGACGGCGGGGAAATGTTGTGCCAACAATTCAATTCTTTTGTCTAGCACGATTTAAACTCTCGACAATCAATCGTCGTCGACAAACCAAACAAACAGCACATGGACGAGAGAGTCAATGGGCAAGCTCGCGACCGACAACAACAACAACAGCAAGCATCCTCGTCAGCCTCGTCGCCCATCAAGATGTTGAAGTCGATATTGCCCAAAGAACACAGACGATCAAAGTCAAAGGACCTTGGTCGAGTCCCGTCCAACACTCAAACGCAAATGGTTCCCCTCCTGCCTCCCGATCACCCTCACTCAGTCACCCAGCCCACCGAGGACAGCCGCTCTAGCAGACAAGCCAAAAAGGACAATGCAGCTTCACACAAGCGCTCCAAAAGCAGCGTGTCACTGCGCTCCCTCGGAAGAGACAAGGAAAAGGACAAGGAGAGGAAGAGTCGAAAGGAAAGAGAAAAGGAAAAGCAAAGCCAGCGTGCTGCGAACGACCAAGACAACCGCGACACGGGCCGTTCACGCATGAAGAAGACAAAGTCGTCAACCAGCCTACGCGGCTTGCTCGGAAAGATGAACCGTTCGTCCAAGGATCTCAGCGATACAATCCATGACAAGGAGAACCAGAGCCCGCCGCCCTCTGCCTTGGAACCCACCACAACTTCGCCGTGGCCTGAACATCTTCCCTCTACTCAGCATGCCCCGGGTGGAGACGCAGAAATTGATCGCTACACGCCGAAAGACTACACACCGTCCAAGCAAAGAGACTTCTCGGCATACGGCCAGCCAGTCCTTTCAAGACCGCCCTCATCAAGCCGGCCCAAAAGTCTCGTCATTCCCGGATCGACATCTTTCTTTGATGTGCTCAACCGCCCAACCAGCCGTGAAAAAGAACGAGCTCAACTTGGTTCGCGTGGGAGCGACCGCAGCTTCGACGCAGGTAAGCAGTCTTTCGACCGGAAAGTGAGCTCTAGCAGCAATGAGCGTCCTGCTCCAAAGGCCCTGTCAAACATCCCAAAGCGAGGTCCTCGTGTCATGGCCGCCGTTGCTGCTTTCGATGAAAAGGCTAGAGAGGGTGTGCCTCTGAAAGACGAGCAGAAGCTTGATCCAAAAACTGTCGATGCTGCTTTTGAGGCCGTCTTGGTAAGTTCACTTTGTTAGTGTCCATGTCTCGTTTGCTAATCCATGCCCTTAGGATTCACGCAATATCCCCGAAAACATGCGCCAAAAGATGCGTACCCTGACACTACGCGTCAAGGCCGATTTTGTCAAACAAGACAAGGGTGCCACGGGTGCTCCTCCAAGTCCCACCAAACCAGAGTCTCGCCTCCCGTTCTTCCATGACGAGCCTACACAACCCCAGGCTGTCGACCCTGCAGAGGAAGAGGTCAAAGAAGATCTCTCCAAGAGGTCCAGATCAAGAAGTAAGACATTCACCCTGACCAGAAGTGATGCATCTCCAAAGAAGCAGAAGCCAGACAGTCGACCAAACTCAATCCACATACCAAGATCATCGGGAACTTTGCCCAGACACTATGCGCCTTCATCACCAGGCAGGGGTCCACAAGCTGCATGCCCCGATGAGTTTGTCGCATATCTGGAGAATGTCCGTGATCCTGTCCAGATGGAAGTTGGTAGACTACACAAGCTCCGACTTTTGCTTCGCAATGAGACTGTTGCTTGGGTCGACAACTTCATATCACTAGGTGGTATGACTCAAGTTGTGGATCTGCTGCATCGCATCATGCAGATTGAATGGCGTGAAGAGCATGAAGATCAGCTACTTCATGAAGCCTTGCTCTGCTTGAAGGGACTATGCACCACCGAAGTTGCCCTCAAGAATCTCTCTGGTCTGGCGGATGCTTTGTTCCCAAAATTGCTCGCAATGCTGTTTGATGAGGAGAAGAAGGGCCCGAGCGAATTCACCACCAGGGGCATAATCGTCAATATTCTTTGTAAGTCAGAAATCGCGTGAGACGATGATGCCTTGTCTAACGTATCCTCGCAGTTGCATACTTGGGCGCAGCTCGCAATGAGGGGCCAGAAGCGCTTGCTCACAGGGCTCGTGTAATTCTCGCCTATCTCGCAGACCCACAGAAACCCGAAGAAGCACAGCCAGTGTCCTTTGTACTTAGTATGCGACAGTCACGACCATACAAGGTCTGGTTTACCGAGGTCAGCAACGTGACGAAGGAGGTGTTCTGGATCTTTTTACATCACCTCAACGTTATACCACTTCCAAAGAAGGAGCCTTTAGATGGAAGCAGTCCGACTCAGCCACAAGCAGACGCTACGCTGATCTCAACCCATAGCTTTGCTGAGAAATTCTTCCCGGGAGACCGTCCGCCCGTTCCAGCTGCTCCCTATATTGGTGGCGTTGAATGGGATGCGACCACATACATGACAGCACATCTGGATCTTGTCAACGGACTCATCGCTTCACTTCTGACCAGAGATGATCGCAACCAGCTTCGTTCGGAGCTCAAGGCCAGTGGCTGGGAGAAGATGATGGGAGGTACCATGCGTACGTGCAAAGAGAAGTTTTATTGTGGTGTACATTCTGGCTTGCAGAACTGGATCGCAGCCGCTCAAGCCGATGGCTGGGACATTAGGTATGTCCGATACGGCCCAAGCAAGGAAGAGATGGCTGCTTCCAGCCCGAAAAAGAGTCCCAAGAAGACGGACTCACCGCCGCAGCTCGGTCTTCCCATGATCCAGATGCCCAAATTGACTCTCGGACTGGATCGGTCAAGCTCGACACCTGCTTTTAACGCCAGTAATGATAACGATGGATGGTTGCTTTGAGGACAAGGGACTGGGGTTTTATGATTGCTTTTGAGTTTCTCTTCTTTCATTCTTGTAAGGCATTTTAATGGTGTCGTGGTCATGGTTGATATGGTCAGGGGGCGTTGGTGGTGTACATTTTGAGGGAAATGAGGGTCTCGGGGTGTGCGCCTTTTTCAGGAGCAAAGTCTGGTAGCATGTTAGGCTTCGTATATATCTAAGCTCATCCTCTACGATGTCCTCTTCATTCCCCTTTTCACCAACTAGTCAGTTGAGTGGAGCGGTCGAAGCCTCCACGCAGCTGCTCTCCAGGCTTGACGACCTTGCCTTGTAGCACGGTGTAGCGTACAAGATTTTCGCAGTCTGAAGGCTTTATTCTGGCAAGCCATATACACTGAGCAGCCTCACTCAGGGGCTTGCCATCGGGTGACAGACGTCTTCGGTAGACTAGGACGTTGGCCGAGTACTTGTGACCGCCGACGTGATTGATAAAGTAGATTCCAACACCGCCAGGACGTTCATCGTCAAAGTCACGGGCCAGCCCCAGGGGTCGCAATTGTCTTTCAAGTTCCTTCTTCAGCAGGGGGGCTGACTGACCACATCTAGCATCTCTTGTTGCGTGAGAGCACAGGAGAATAAGGTAGTTGTGGGGACAATCTCTCATGTCGAGGCCTGCTGGCAGTGGTATCGAGGTGAGAGAATTGTCTGATGCAGGGTCGGCAAGCGGACTTGTGTTTGTAGGGGCGTTGTTGACGCAGTGTTGAATAAGGTCTGGCACAGCGGCCGGGGTGACATTGTCGATGAACTTGAAGGCAGGGAGTAGCAAGACGGTGGTGCGGACTTGACCATCTGGATCCGAGTGTGAAGAGTGCGGTATGGGCATGTTGGAGGCTGAGAGCATCATCTTCTGCACACGGGTGTTATTGAGGACTCTAGACAGGGTTAGGTCGGGTCAACTTACGCCATTGGTAGGCTCCTCTGCCTTTGATACAGCCTCCATGACACTGCCCTTTTCATCTGCAACATCGCGTACCCAGTCGGTCTTTCCAGTAGCGACAATCAAATGCGTGTTCCAACCACCAATGTTTCCGTAGAGCTTGTCGTCTTGATCGATCTCGAACTTGCGGGGATATTTGATCGAACATGATTCGCAGTCGTGTAAGCAGTCTTCGCCGTCCACGGCAGGATCTGTCTTTGGGAAGAGAGCGTCTTCATTCTTTGCCTTTTTGAAATCGGTCGAGGGCGTCGGCGTATTGAAGCGATACGACAGGCCGCGAAGGAGGGAAGCCATTTTGGTCATTGTGACTTTTGGAGGGGGAACTGCAACTTTATCAGATCCGACCCGCCCACACGTCCCGATTGCCGACCAGACTCCCGTTCGTCATCGTCCGCGCAAAGTCGAGACCAACACGACCGACTCACCAACTTCAACTTATGCTTATGCTGTCTCCGTATCTGTCAACCATGTGAATGTAAAAAGTATACCTCGGTCTGGTTAGAAGGCAACGAACATGAGTGACTGCCTTCCAGCCTCTTTATCTCACCTCACTTCGGACTTGTCGGACATCGACCTCGGATTTAGATTCCTCCATCCAACACGCCCCATCATATCTCTGCTTGCCGCCCACCCTGATTAACCCTCGATTGCGATTCCGACTAGGCAGCCAGATGCCTCCACTGGAAATAAAGTTCCTCACTGGTGCCCCCACTGCTACATCACTAGACTGGCGAGACGAAGGTCTGCTCAACAACTTCTCTTCGGCCTTGCAAAGACACCTGCATCGTGGCAACCTGCATCCTCCACCTACGCCTACGCCTACTCAACCAGTAGCCAAATGGAGAGCTATACCTTTGGCTGCCAACAAGACTTTTCATGAGAGCCCTATCCTGCACACTAAAACATCAAGACCATCCATCAGCGCACTGCCACGCCAGGTCAACAATCTCAAGTCTGTTCTGAACCAAGAGGACGAGCATGACTTTCTTGATCACTCCTTCGCATTTCATGCCGATTTGCAATCCTCACAGATAGCCCCTCAGGACGAGAGTCTGCATGATGATTCGCAAGAGGCAACCTTTATGACGGACGACTCCATTGACTCAACCTTTCTGGACGACGACCCGACGACAACGTTTCTCTCCACTGACATCTCTGTCGCCGAAGACTCGGGGCCTCGAATCAGCGTGCCACACAGAATCGCAGGACCCGTTATGAGCATTAAAGCTGTTCCAAAAGCCGAATATCTTCAACACCTGCAGCCACAAACCATGACAGTAAACCTAGTGGTTGGCATTATCAGCATAGCTCCCGCTCGAACGGTAACGATACGCAAGGGAGGCTACGACATGGAGATCATCGAGCTCACAGTTGGAGATGAGACCAAAGCAGGCTTCACTATCAGTTCCTGGCATTCGGCTCAAGATCCTCGCAGCAAGACTGTGGATCAGTCACGCAAAGTTTTGCAATCACTACGTCCTCAAGACATTGTGTTGATCGAACGAGTGGCATTGAGCTCGTTCAGGGGTGCTGTGTTCGGCCAGTCTCTTAATCGGAAGGCGACCAAAAACACCACCGCATTCACCATCTTACACAAGGCGCATGAATTCCGCTCGGATAGCGTGCAGCAATCGAGTCTGCCCCCTGCAATCGAGCACAAGCTCGAAAGGGTTCGAGAATGGGTTTCAAGTTTCGTTGGACCAAGAGCGAAGCGCAAAGCACAGCATGAGCCTCTCTCACATGCTGGACAGAAGAAGGGAAGGAAGCATGCATTGATGGAGGACTTTTTGCCGGCGGACTCTCAGCCTTGAGTTGCCCTGATCTGCTGTCCGACCGGAGGTTTATCTCACTTACCTTTAAGCCGTCTTCGAGCCTGGAAAGCCAAGTGGGTAATTTTCTTATCACAATCAGCAAGGCTCCACACCTTTTCATCGAGAAGAACCCAGCAAACCCTCGATGAGTACGCAAATGATATTGAATTGGACGCGTTGGAACTTCTTCTGGCAAGCAAGCATCATCGAAACACAAGCACGTCAGGCATTTCTAGGACGTCACGTGTACTTGATGACGCACTAGCTACATTGGGACCAACCTCAGAGCACTGCGAGAGATCTCGCTGCACGCGGACTGCAAATCTCTGGTTGCGCAAGAGCGAGAAGACCGCGTTGAATCAAACAAACAAAAGCGATCGTCAACCCACTTTCGGCTCTCACGCTTACTTCTCTTCCCACTCACATTCGCTGTCTCTAATGTCAGATGGGGAAGCGTTATCGCTTCTCGGGCTGCAAATCGTAATGATCTTGATCAATCAGGTGCTTCATGTGACTACTGATAATTTCGCCTCCTTCTGGTTATCTGCGCTATGGTCTGCGGTCAGATGCAGGAGTGTCTTGGTAAAACAGCGGACTACTACCTTACCTATCACGCTCTATCAGCTTGGCGAGTGATCTGCAAGCAAGAAGGGGAAGAAATACGAATCGAAAAAAACATGCAATGGAGATTATGTAGTTCTCTGGAGTCGAGAGACTTTGGACTATCACAAAGTGTCTGGTTGGAAGTAGTCCGTCTTCATTGGCATTTTGAGTCACATAACTGACCAAACGAGACCTGTTTTTGAGTAGTGGAGCGCGCTCAAGATTGTCTTCGTGCGATGTAAGAACAGGTGGTTTATGCAAGTCAAACATACGCAAACGTGATTGAGTGATCTGTGTTTCTTCTTGATCTAAATTGGAACCTTGAGGAAGTGCAATATGGTGCTGATGTCCTCTGATCGTAATGAGGGTATTGAATTTTGAGTTGTATGTCTACAAGTTACGGATGGTGAATATTGAAGAGGTGGGAATATTGTACAGTAGTGAAGGGAGAAAGGCCGAGTGCACCATAACCGAAAGAACACCAGGAAAAGTCATTTTGGAGGCTCAGTCGTCCTATTGCTGTCGGCCAAGGCCGTACTTTTGGATGGTGCTCTGGATGGCATCCCACTTGAGCTCTTGAATCTGAACACCCTCTTCCTCGCCTTGTTGGATGACAACAGTAGGGGCACCGCTGCCACCGCCAGGGTTCTTGACCATACCACCAAAGACCTGGCGAGCGACATGACGAAGCTCAGGGATAGAGACTTTGTCGATGCGTGCAATCATGTCCTTGACAGGGACCTTGCGTCCGTGGACTTGGACTTGACGACCGAGGTCCTCGAGCTCTACCATACGGCTCTCGAGGTTCATGAGTAGACTGCTCTTGAGTTGGTTCTTGGCACGCTTGACTTCACCTTCGGTCAAACGACCAATGCCAGTCTCCTTGCCTAGATTGGCAAGTTGCAAGCACATGACCTGGAGCATATGATTGACATAGGGAGTGGCACATGCGGCGCTGATACCGAAGATACCACTGTCGGTGTAGGCGTGGTTGAAGGCGACGCAATTCTCGACCCAACCGTGCTGGTTCAAGACGTTGGTGTATAGACGACTGTACATGCCCTTGCCAGGTCCTCCAGCAGAGAAGGAACCACCACCACCAAGGAGAGTCTGCAAAGTTGCCAGAGCGTAGATGGAGTCGGAGTTGATGGGAAGCGACTCAAAGGCAAGATGTATATAAGAGAGACGAGGAAGAGCAGGGCTGGGAGGAATAGGGAGATTCGGTAATGTGAGGAAGCCACCGGTGTAGCGGGCCGGTGACGAGGTGTCGACGGGGACATCAAGAGGGTGAGGGATGATTTGCGAGGGGTCGAGTGGTGAGACGGTAGCAGATTGTGAGGCGGAGGTTGACAGATTTTTGAAGAAGGGGATTTTGGATGTTAGGGTCGACTTCTGTTGGGCAGGTTGCACAGGTCTTTGAGTAGATGTCTCTGAGCTGGCGAGCTTCTCGGCCTTCATGTCACCAAAGTACTTTTCGGCCAACTTGACGGCTTCCTGGTGCTCGACTCCAGCAAAAGCAACAACCAGTCTTTCCGGACGGAAAAAGGCACGGCGGTAGGCGTCAACTGTACGCTTGTCGATACTTCCCAAACGATCGGCGGGACATAGCAGAGGGTTTCCAAGAGTATTGTCCTTGTAAGCAGCCATGTGGACCAATTCGGGTAGAATCAAATCGGGCTTGCTCCAGATTTCTCCAATCTCATACTCGGCAGTCTCGAGTTGACGTCCAACCTCCTCGTCGGTGATCAAAGGGTCGCGGATGGTCTCGGCGAGTAGGGCGGTAGCGGTAGGGACAGCACTGTTGAAAGTGGCGGCCTGGTACATGAGGGACTCGCGGGATGAAGCGCATTGGATGTTTCCACCTAGTGACTCAATCTCTTCGAGCATACTATCGGCGCTTCGCCGTGATGAAGACTTGAAGGCCAGACGGTCGATGATGTGTGAAACGCCGCGCAAGGCATCGCTTTCGTATCTTGAACCGGCATCGACGTAGACACCGATTCCTGAAAAGGCACCGGGGATGGCTTCGCTAGCGACACGGACTCCATTTCCAAGGGTGGTGATTTGATCGAGGTCGGCAGGGTCCTGAACAATATGGGCGTTACTAAAACTGGCGGTTGGAATGCGCTGCGCTCAAGACCGACGACTGATTCGTACCTTGCTGACTCCGTCTACCGAGGCAAATGAACGACGCGACACATGGCGGGATAGGATGCGGCTAGTGGAGCGCGGTATGGCTCTACTTAGTCGCAGCATTTTGGATAGTATTATGGTTTCGATAGAGAAAGACTTTCTAGAAGCATGCAATGCGGTATTCTGTCATGGCGGCTTGTGTTTGCAGCACGAGCAAACTCGACGTCGGGGGTGCCGGCCTCGGAAGCGGCCATGCCGCTGACGCCTCTCCCGAAGTCCTGCAAGTCTGGATCCAACATGTGATGCGTCACGAGTACAATTGTCTATCCCCTATCCTGATAGTGTGCTGCAATCTCATCAGAATCCTGGAGGATCGCAGAGGTTGATAGAGCAGTATCTGGGAGGCCTGTCGAGCAAGACGTCGAGTCAGGTCTTAGCGAGGATCCAGGCTAGAAGGCGGTTTCAACGGAGTAGTGACAAGGCTAGAAAGTCATTGAAAGCGTTGTTGCATTGACAAGGAGTGAACATGTCACTGTCGCCCTGCGCATATGCGAGTGCGGCACATAGACTCGAGGCCATGCTCTTCCTCTTCCCTCTTCCATTTCTTCTTGCCAACTGCATCTCGCACCTGAGCATACCAAGGCCTCGATTACCGTGACTTCGGATGTGCTACTGTTGACAAGCGTGATCGTCGACGGCAGTGACATAATCCTCGCGGGAAAAAGACGCCTCTTTTGAGTTGGCGACTCGAAAGTGTCGGGGTGCCCGCTCGAGTCTCGAGTCCTCTCGCAAGTTGCGACTATCGACTATCTTGTGTATTGTCTCTTGTCTCTGAGATCACACCATGTTTGGCAATTATTCACCGGCTGCAGCGTCGCTGTCGACCGTTTCCTCAGCCGCCAACACGCCCGCTTCTCCAACTCGTCCTTCCCGACTCCGCGGTCTTTCATATCTACGCAGCTACACCCACAACCACTTACACTCCAATTCGTCAACCTCGCCGTCCTCCAACCAAACCAACAATCCCTCGTCCCCCGCTACTCCTACTCGTCCACCGACCCTCAGCCGGAGTACCAGTTCTCCTGCCCGCAGCGCACGTGAGACGACTTCGAGTCCCCCACTCCGCAGCGATACTGCCGCCAACGGCTGGGTCCCTACTGTCGCTGGCCAGAGTGGTTTATCCAGGGTCGCTACCCAGCCTCAATCTACCCAGTCCGATTCGCCTACCCCCACCATGACCCGCACGAGGGCCGCCACGGTCAACCAGGATCTCCGTACCGACGACGACTCCTCTGCGCCGCCGACTGCTCCAACTACCGAACCCGTCGCTGTCGAGTCTGCTCCGGCCCCCGCGCAAGCCACATCGGCAGACAAGAAAGAGGCCCCGACTATCCGTTTCATCCCCCATCACGAGCCCCGCGCTTCTAGACCCTCTCTTACCTTCCCAATCGTTACTCGCACAATTGCTGCTGCTGGTCAACGGGTAAAGGTTGGCAGATATTCCGAGAGAGACCAGGCTGCCGATGCTCAAGCAAGTGCAAAGACGGCAGCACCTGTTGGTTTTAAGAGCAAGGTTGTCAGTCGCAGACATTGCGAATTGTGGTGTGACAATGGTCAATGGTTTATCAAGGACGTTAAGAGTAGTTCCGGCACTTTCTTGAACCATGTGCGTCTGAGCAGCCCGGGTATGGAGAGTCGTGCGTATCCGCTCAACGATGGTGATATCGTCCAGCTAGGCATCGACTTCAAAGGCGGAGAAGAAGTCATATTCCGTTGCGTCAAGATTCGCATCGAATGTAACAGAGGTTGGCAGAAGAGTCTGAACCAGTTCAAGTAAGTCTTAGGGCATGCGAATTATACGGGTGTGCATTTGCTAACCAACATAGCACGGCAACTCACAAAAACATCCTAAAACAGGCAAAGGTCAACACCAAGGACAGCGACGCTCAATCCACCCACAGCTCCGAGTGCTCAATATGTCTGAATCCTGTTGCTCCTTGCCAGGCTCTATTTGTCGCTCCATGTTCGCATGTTTGGCATTATAAGTGTGTTCGCACCCTTATTTATCCCAGCTGGCCTAGCTTCCAGTGTCCGAACTGTCGCGCTTATGCCGATTTGGAGGCCGATGTCGAACCACCAGAAGAAGAGTATGAAAGTGACGACGTCGCCGACGCTCTCAAGGTCTCAGAAACCACCCAACCAAAGTCTCCCGAGCCAGAACCGCTGCCTGCAATCGAGACCGGCGGTCTTGAAGACGAGGATCTGACCGCCATGATGAACAGTGTTTCCATAGCAAATCCATCAGGTACGGACTCGAGTTCCGAAGGTGAAGCTGGACCTTCACGAGGCTCAGTGTCACAGCCCGTACCCATCCTTGCTTCGACCAATGCACCGGTAAACAGGAATTTACCGGAGTCCATCATGGCAAGGTCCGCCACACCCACATCTACAGCACCCTTTGCTCTAGCAGCCGCAACTCTGGTACCCATGGGCGATGGACAAAACACACCCATGAATGATGCTGGTCCGTTCCTTTTCGACAACAACCCGAGACGTGCAACAGCACAGCGTAACGTTGCCGACATAGCTCGCGAGCCAGTCCACGAAGAAGCAGAAGAACATCTTGCACAGTAACTCTCTCCTTCCTGTTTTTTATTACATTGATCTGGGAACCATGGTGGGAGGGTTTTGAACATATTTAATCACACGTTCCTTGGTATAGCATGTCGGGTACCCTGTTTATATATCATTCTAGCGAGCTCCTGGGTTGGGCAGAGGAAAAGAAGGGAAGGGAAGGCAGATCAACAAAAGCTGGTCTGGAAGGGGACTGCCCTGGGGGATACCTCCTTTTTTCACTTTTCACTTTTCACTTTTTCAAACATCAACGTTGCTTTATGTTTGTAGTTCGAGTTTGCCCGTCTGTTGCTGTCTAAAAATCCCTCGACGGCTTGTCGCTTCTCTTTCGATCCCTCTTCCACTCTACCTCGCGCTCGTCTTGCTGGCATCTCTTTAGCGACCAGCACAGTCATCTGTGTCTTGTTGCTCAAGCACACAATGTAATCTGGACTCCCATGCCTCGGCGAACATCTGGTCGCGCTCTTGGGCAAGCTTGGAAGGCAACGTCCACGGAAGGAGAAGAAGCTGCGATTGGAACAGGCGATATCAAGACGTTATTGGCTACAGCCGTGACGGTGACTGTGCTGGAGCTGTGACGGGGGTGGTCTTGAGTGCTGAAGAGTCTTCGCCAATGATATCGCGATCCATATTGCTCGTTGATGTCGTGATGACTTGGGGAAGTTCGGTCATAACGGGTCCAGGTGCGTTCAAAATAGACACCCAGTCGAGGATCGATTGGTCAATCGAAGTAGATTTGGCAGCGGGATCTTGAATAGGCGAGCTAGTCTTTGGTGCAGGATGGCACATTCTTCGCATACGGCATCCAATCTGGTATACTTCATCCTGCTCTTCATCCTGAGGAGCTCTCTTCTCGTGCTGGGACTGCAGGGGTTGAGAGACGATGGACGTGTGTATATACTCATAGTCACGCGCGGGCTGCCCTGAGGCAACTACGGATACGATAGCCAGAAGAGCTAGGAATGTTGCGTGATTATTGCAAATCATGTTGATAGCGTGTATGGTACAATCAGACAGGACAAGCCCTCTGAGGGTGGAAGTTCCTCTTGTAGCTGCCTGCGTGATGATCAGCACCATAAAACATGCTCAAGTACGGAGTATGCGTATGGGGAGCACATGGTCAGTTCTGAGTTCAAGTGAGCTACGAGCTCTCTCTCCTCAGGGAGGGATTTCGGAAGGCACTCAAAATAAAAGCCTGACTGGCAGATGAAAGGGACTGACAAAGCAGAGTGAAGCAAGAAGGAGGAGTTGATGGAACCAGTATGAATCTAGATGACATGATTCAACATAACTTCGTTCCTCTCGGCTCCTCAAATGCTTCGGGAAGCTTGTGACCACCGACACATTCAATTCAGGTGCCATTCGATCCATTCTAGCAATAACACCCAGACATCACGACTATTCTTCTCCATGAACAACATATGTCCATTCCCATGTACGCCAGCATTACCCAATTCCAAATGATCGGTGCGTGTGCATCCGGCCTGGCGAAGATACGAAACCGTGCAATGATCGTATACCGAATGATAGGAGGCCTCAGCAGTGACGACCAGAATCGGCTTGGGAGCTAGATTGAAAAGGCGTTTAGGGGGTGGCGACGTTGCTTGTAATACACATCCTTCGAGGTTGTCACTTGTTGCTGGCATTATTTGTGTGGTAAGATCAATCATAGGGTCTGTCACGGGTGGTGAGTATAGAAGCGGTACATCGGCGAGTCCCCACGGTCGTGCGCTAGCATTACTGAATACTCCACCTCGAAAGGGTGGACCACCTGGTTCAAGCAAGATGATGGCTTCAGTCAAATTTGGTCGAGCATCAGCGATCAAGATTGCCTGTGGACCAGCCTGGCTGTGTCCGATGAGGATGGCGGGACTTCCGATATGATCGAGGAGATCGGCGCCACTGGCTTGCATAGTAGCCTGCTGATAAGTGTCGTTATTGACGTACTGGACGTTGGAGCTGTAAAATGCGTCAAAGATTGGGTCACCCATCCGTCCAGTACCGGGCCACTGAGTATGGTTCACTGCTTGTGGCCAGAGCTTGTAGTCTTGAGGTGCTGTGAATCGTTGTTGGATAACCTCGACAGAGGATGTTGCAAGGCCAGGAGCTCCATCGCCTGGTCTCCAGGCTGACCGGCCACGCGATGTCTGATCGACAATGTATACCTCAAAGCCTTGCATGATAAAGAGTGATGCCCAGCCGCGGCCACCATCGGGCTTATTTAGAAAGTTCTGCCATAACATGTCAGCATTTGCATCAACAGGAAGCATGGGAGAGGTGTACCGTTCCTGTCTGACCGGCGCCTGGAATAAACACGAGCGGTGTTTGCTTTCTCGGACCCCCAGGAGGAGTGAGTCTTTCGACATACATCTGATCTTGGAACACATGGCCACCAGATCCGTCTGATACGTACCTGCCGCCAGCGTAAAAGTAGTTGCGAATATACGGCACCTCTTCGTTGACATCCAGCGGTTCTTTGTAATCTTGGGTGGAGGTGACTAGTAGAGCGCGGAAAAGACAGAGGAACGACGCGAGAAGGGATGTAGAGGGCATATTGGGTTGGAAGATGGTCAAAGCTAAGCCACGTGAGAAGATACAGATAGGTGTGATGATGGGAGAAGGGAAGTAGGAAAGTGTAAGCTATCACCAAGCTTGCACACAAAACACGAGGAGCTACATCACGTTATGCTGTGATCTTTTCGAGAAGGAGCTTTGGGAACAAAGACAGGCAGGCGCATGATGAGTGAGGGGTATGCACAATAACTGAAGATCATGGCTTGGCTGGCCATAAATCTTGGATTGAATTGATGTAGACCGATGTTTTACCAGCCTTCTTTCTTGACGACCTGAACATCGGAGGAATCTCGAAATACTTGCATTCCAAAGCCTGCTCGCCATACACAACCAAGTCCGATATATGGAGGGTTGGCTGTGAGCACATTATCTACCTCTGGTTCGGACTCTCCAGACAAAGCGCTGGGATCCTCTGCAAAGTGTCTTGCAGCACCCATCAACTTGGCGTCTCCTGCCTGTCAGTACCCGTCAAAGTATGCACTCGGCTCATGAAAGGGTCGAGATGACATCTGACTACAATCGACACTCGAAGGAATAGCAATCCCGATCACTTGAGGCTTCTCTCTTTCTCTCCAACCCACAATCTCAATCCTGCTCTGTGCTTTTGAATGCCCGATTTGACCTCCTTTCCAATGGTCTCGGTGAGGTGGTTCAAGGCTGGCACTACGTCGATGAGCAGTCCCAGCATGATCTCCTCTCTTTGACTGTATGCTTCGGCGTTGGTCTCCGGGTTCAATGAAGGTTGTAGCTGCTCTTCAACCACGCGCCCTAGCTCGATGAACAACTGATTGTGAAGGAGGCGGAAGCGTTCGAGAGATGGAGTGTTGTGTTTGAACAGGATGAGCGAGGAGGTATTGAGAGAAGCGTTTGGTGGAACGAAGAAGTGATGGTCGGCAAGCGTGGTGAAGATTTGGTGTTGGCTTGTGCTGGAAACGGTGCTTACAGAAGTTGTTGCTGTACGACTAGGGACTGTGGGATCGCGATCGAAAGTGGTTCTTGGTGTGGTCTGCGAAGTGGTCTTTACAGTTTCTTGAGTCGGATTGTTGTGCTGGGATGCGGCTTTGGTGTTCTCAGGTGTCGCGGGCTCTGGGCCAGCTGTGACTTGGACATTGCCGACCTCAGGGGATGGGCAACTCTGGGTTGAGGACCATTCGACGGAAATAGTAGGAGGGGTGAGTATCTGGACACTTGCTCTGCGCTGACTAATCTCTGAGGCTTGAGGCGGCATGTTGAAGGTGATTTGGGCTTCGGATCCTGCGACGCTCTCTAACTCTGCCGCGCCCTGGGGCTCTCTTGTTATCAGATCAGCAGTCCGCTTTTGTTGATGACGCTGTGTCCAAGGCTTTCTCCTGCCTTGAATCTTCTTTGGCGCAGTGATCATGGGGGTTTGACGGATCTCAGACATTTTGTGCGGATGTTCTCTCCGGCTAGACTGCGACAGCTCGCAGATTTATAAGGGAGCGTGTTGATTTGGAGAGTTCCGTGTGATTTTGCAATTTCAAGGAAGGAGGGGGAGGGTTTGCCTCACTAGCAATCAAACAGTTTATCATCGCAAACAATATAAGGAGAGACACTGACGCGATCCTCGGCAGTGAATGATTGTCATAAGTGCGCTTTTGATGTCTTGCGGTTGCATCACTAAGCATTACCTAGACTATTCCTTCACTTCTTTCACTGACGATCAAGCTCAGGATAGTGTCGAAAGACACCCATAGAGTAAGGCTTTCTTCTCTTACTGTCCAGGTACTTCTTCATCCAAGCCTCATTCGTCAAGCTCGGATAGAAGTGGTCGAACAGCAGGGGAGACTCCGAGCTTCTGTGTCTCATCTCATTCGGGAAAGCAAACTTCAGACCATCGATGACCTGCCACAAGGTGAGATCTGCGTATGTTAAAGACTCGCCTACAAGATATTTGCCTTTACCCGATGCTTGGTTGTGTTTGAGCACGCGCTCGAAGTAGCTGAAGAACTTGGGTAGGCGATTCTCGCGGAAGTCGGTTGCTTTCTTTAGAGCCTCATCCTTTTGGTCTGATTCAATTCGTTAATACATCATACAATTCAAATAATTGGAACTCTTACCTTCGTAATACTTGGCCACCGCAACGGGGTGATGCGTGTCGTGTGTCTCGTTGTTGAGGTCAAGTGCCGTCAAAGCGAGCTGATTGACATAATACTTTTCCGGTTCATCCGAACCAGCGAGCTTGAGGGGACCTCCCAAATATAGCAAAAGGTTGGGTGTCTGATGAATCACAAGAGCCTTCCCATCCTTTCCAGCTCCACGTATACGCAGAGCAGGTGGTGCAAAAGCAGGTGGGTTGCCATCATCATCTCCAGTGCTATCAGGGCTCGAGATGGCTTGTACAAGGCCATATCCATTAGGACCGGAGTCGTCTGGTGGATTGTCGTTTGCAACATCGGCATAGCTGACACCTGCTGCCTCGAACATCAAGCGAATAAATTCGCCTCTGCCAGGAATACTCGGATGATAGAGCAACTCATACTGAGGCTCGGTACGTTGGCGCCTGGTTTCGGCCATGATGGGTACGGTTGAGGTAAATCTTCGAATGCCTTGCAGTGAAACTCGGGGTGTTTTAATATGGGATATCCTAGGGAAAGGTCGAATAACAATTCTATAGGCTGTCAGGGCGTTCATGAGTGGAAAAGGGAAGGACGGGATACGAGCGAACTTAAAGAATGGCATGAGCACCTCCACATCGAATGACGTTTGAACAGCGTCGTTTCTCCACTCGGGTACGGGGTGCAGCATAACATGCATATGCATAAAAGGTATACGGAGTACATGCGACTATTAACATTCGAGAACATGCAAATCATCACTTCGTGTCAGTCATGTCTACTTCAGCTCCCATTGACCGTCCTTCTCGACGATCTGGATCGATCTGTTCTCATCCAGACTCCTCCTGCCGGCCTCAAGAATGGCTCCCGTAGCAATAGTGTTCTTCAATGTTGGCAGACCACGCTTGTCAAGGTCATCGAGAGATGCCTTCCCATCCTTGAGCGCGGCAATGGCATCAACGAACTTCTCGAATGAAACGTATCCATAACCTCCTTGACCAGCAAAGTCACCTGACTCGTCGGGAGCGTACTTCATGTAGAAACTGTACACACGTGTTAGTCTCATGAACAGGGGTAAATGGAGATGGAAAGACTTACGGGTTGTACCAGGTGAGGCCAGACTCGTCCTCGGTCACGTCGTAACCTCTCTTGGCTTGGTTGACACGAACCTCACCCTTGCTGGCCATGTAGTGGAAGTATTGGTTGCTGTGCACTCCGGCCTTTTGCGGAGCAGTCCAGCTTGCAGTGTAAACACCGGTAGCACGTCTTCCACTGCCATCCTTCTTCTCCCAGTCGACGACCAACGTGATCGTATCCTCGGTCTCTTCAACACAGCCCAAGTCAGTCGCAATACCCTTGCTCGCACTGCCAGTGACCTTGATGGGCTTGTAGTCTGGGACCATGCTCTCGTTTACGTCGATGTGATGCTTGAGATGGTCAGTATTTGTTCATGGTCATAGTAATTGAATTACTCACAGAGTTGAGATAGTATGAGATGTCGGACTCCTTGCCAGCCCAGGCCTTGAAGGTCTCAAGCTGCGACTTGGGCTGTGACATGTAGCTGTAGAAATAGTTAAATTCGCCCAGAGTCTTGAGAGCGCGGTGACGAGCATCTGCGTAGGCAGGGTCGAAGCGCTTGTGGTGCTCGATATACACAAAGACACCATGCTTCTTGCTGGCCTCGAGCAGTTGTTGATGCTCGGACAAAAGCTTAACGGCAGGCTTGGTGATCATGACATGTATGCCTCTCTCGATAGCGTACATGGCAATGGGGAAATGCGTCGGGTCGGGGGTGAAGATGGTGATGGCATCGCCAGGTGACAGAGCATCGATTGCCTTCTTGAAGGCTTCAGGGTCGCGTTGGTCGTTGGCCGGGTATGACTCGAAAGATGTGTCCAATCCATTGTAGACTTGGGAGATGTTCTTGGTCAAGTGCTCGCCTTGAATATGTCAGCCTCCTGCATGCTCCTAACCACGGAAAGATACTTACGGATTGCAGGAAACTTGTTTCCAGAGGTTCCCACCATGCTCAGGTTACCAACCTTGCCGCGTCGTCTCAGATCGAAGAGCGTCAGGCCAACAACACCGACTTTCTTGTCTGAGCCAGAGGCACCGCCACCAACGAAACCAGTCGTGTACTCGCCGGTACCGACCATGCAAACATTCAAAGGAGCCATGATGTGGGATCTGCGAGTTTGTTCAATAGATTCGAGACTCGGTCAATACCATGCAGCAAAGAGTACAGAAGCACAGAGGAGAAGAACAGAGAGGACAACTGGGCAAGAGCAGAGGAGAATTCATGGGTAATTGCATCACCAAGACGGAGGAACACAGTGTCGGCGGACAAACAGTTGGCGGGGTGTATTTTGTGGAGTCTCAATTGCCGATATAAAGATTGGCTGCCATTGGTGGAAAAACGACGTCCTCCGCGAGCAAGCGCCCTGTGCGCCGCCTTCATATGCCGACCAAGGCCGTTTCGAGGCGTGGCCTGAGCTGCCCCACGCTCGCGCTCCATTCATGGCGGGGGTAAATATCGCGAGAGCCATGGTACGTGTGTAGATGGATTGTATTTATCCGCCTGATAAGTACAAGGTTTGCCCAGCGACTGTTTCTTCTTTTCTCATTTCTCCCATTTCTTGCTTCTGCAAATCATTTGAACTCTCTTCTGGGCTCAAACTCCCAATTCACACCAATTCCTCGATAAACAGATCTGCAAACATGGCCGCCAACGGCAACCTCACCCCTCTTCGTCATGGCATTTATGCCCCTACCATGACCTTCTTCAACCCCGAGACAGAAGACCTCGACATCCCCACAATCAAGAGACATGCCGTCAGATTGGCAGAAGCCGGCCTTGTCGGCCTTGTATGCATGGGCAGCAACGGTGAAGCAGTCCACCTCACACGCGAAGAGAAGGTTGCTGTGACAAAGGCAACAAGAGAGGCTCTTGATGAGGCCGGTTACAAGAACGTTCCCGTCATTGTCGGTGCTTCAGAAATGAGCATTCGTGGCACTCTCGAGCTCACCAACGAGGTCCACAAGGTCGGCGCCGAGTACGTCCTTTTGGTTCCTCCCTCATACTACCGCTACGCCATGGACGACAAGGCCATCAAGGAGTACTACATTTCTGTTGCCGATGTATCGCCTTGCCCCGTCATTCTCTACAACTACCCTGGTGCTGTTGCTGGTATCGACATGGACTCAGACTTCATGATTGAGCTGGCCAAGCACCCCAAGATCATTGGTGCCAAGTTCACTTGTGGTCAGACCGGAAAGCTGACCCGTGTTGCCCTTGAGACCGATGCTACCTCGACCAAGAGCCAGGGCAGTGGCTGGATGGCCTTTGGTGGTATTGCCGACTTCACCATCCAGACTGCCGCCTCGGGTGGCAGTGGTATCATTGCTGGTGGTGCCAACGTGCTTCCCAAGCTCTGCGTCAAGGTCTGGAACCTGTGGACCGAGGGCAAGTACGATGAGGCCATGGAGCTGCAGAAGATTCTATCCAAGGGTGATTGGGTGCTCACCAAGGCTGCCATTCCCGGCACCAAGGCAGCCATAGAGATGGAGTACGGCTACGGTGGCTTCCCGAGACGTCCCCTGCAGAGACTGAGCGAGGAGGGCAGACAAAAGGTCAAGCAAGGCATTGCCGAGGCCATGAAGATTGAGAAGAGTCTGTAGATGATACCATGCATGTCGGCGTTTGGGTTTGATGTATCTTATGCAAAATGACTACACCTGTCTACGATGTAATTAGAATAGACGCGTTCCATGAACACTCAGCAAACATAACACATTACCAAGTGAATGCCTCACACCTACCTGTGTATTACGAGCGAGAACAGGATGACATGATATGAGCTGGAGACGGCGGGCAGGAATGGAAGGACATAACTCATGATTGACCCGATTAAAAAAGGTGAAAGGTATAGCTGACGGTGTCATGCGTGGTATTCGTCTACCTTAACAAGTATTCGCGGACTTCCAGTTTCCCAGCGCCAGGCGCCCCCACGTGACAACACATTTTTGAATGAAGAAGTTGAAAGAGACCAAGACTTTTTGTGATTTGGACGCAAATCATCCCTCAGTTAGAATACATTTAGTACTCGGCGGCAGCGACGGGGAACTCGAAGTTAACACCCTTGCCTGTGAGTCTCTTGTAGACCTCAGAGTAGGTGTCGAGGCGGTAGTCAACACCACCACGCTCCTTCTCGTCGAGGACGATCTTGAGGACCTTGGTGCCGTCCTCCTTGGTGCGCATGCGCTTGCCAACAATCTCGACGGGGTAGACGAGGTCGGCAAGGATGGCGTCGTGGACAGCAGTCAGAGTACGCGAACGAGGGCGCTTCTGGGTCTGGCTGGTGCGCGAGCGGTTGCTGCGCTTGGGGCGGGGCAAGATGCGGCGCGAGGCGACGATCAGGACGTGACGGTCGGAGAACTTCTTCTCGAGCTCACGGGTCAGACTGCGGGCGTGTTAGAATGAAGTGACAAGGATGTCGACAAATAGTGCTGCTTACCGCTGCTGGACCTTGTGGAAGCCCTGGAGCTGGGGAACGGGGACGAAGATGACAATGGCCTTTCTGCCGTGACCAACCTCGATCTAAAAGAATCCTGGTGTCAGCGAATGATTCGCCGCCCAGTGCCCACCGCCTCTTCGATTGATCAAGCCGTTGGTCTGATGTGTGCCCATGGCCTCCTCTTGTATGTCTTGAGCCTTTTTCATTTTGCTCCTTGGATTTGACTTTTTTTCTTTCTTCACATTCTTCGATGACCCGGCATTGTCGTTCGTCGAAGCGATGGCAGCTGTCTTCATGTAGTGCTGCTGCTTACCTCGCGGGCAGAGACGAACTGCAGGGGGCGCAGGGAGGCGCGCATGTCCTGGATGTTGTTCTCGAGCTCGTAGAGAGCATTGGCAATGCTAGTCTCGATCTCCGAGGGGTTCTGGCGCGAAGGCGAGTTGGGGGCGATCTTGTTGAGGTGAGACATGATGGGCTGTTGTCGACGAGAAAGAGGGACGTCCGGTCTGTAAAGTCGTTTGGCGGCGCGAGACGAATCTTTAACAGAGTGCGCTGCGGATTCTCAAAGTCTCTCGTGCGCCAAGCCTCGCTTAGCCCGACGTGGCTGCTGGAGTCAAACAAGTCAAACACCTTCTCACACGTCGTTGCACCATCTCTTGTCTTGCATGAAAAGAGTTGATACTGCACCAATTGTTGTGATTCATCATCTATAATCTATTCAAGAATGGAACTTCCGTGTTTCTTCACTTCTTGTATCGACCATCTGAAATGTTGTATGCGATCATCTGAACACTCGACAGCGAGCGAGCACGCCGCATCCGTGCCTTCCGAAATACCCTAGCCGTCTACCCGTGCATGATCATCACCATTGAGCAGGCACTCTGCCACGTCCATTCCCTTGGTCATATTTTATCACAACTATTCACAATGCTCAATTGATCCCATCTGTCCAACATCTGTCCAACATGAACTCCCAGCTGTACCAGCCAGCAACCATCTTGCAATATGTTGCCATTCTCGCAGCAATATATGTGTTCCTGAACGGCCCTTTCTCTGGCAACTCCCAAACTCAATCCTCGTCTGACGAGAGTTATGATATGCCATTGTCTCAAGAAAAGGCAGAGCAACTCGTCTACCCAGAGGCGAACTTACAATGCGATCATCATCCTTACGGAGTTCACATTTTCTCGAGGAGTCCCCTGATCATATACGTTCCGCATTTCCTATCGCAGGCAGAGTTGAAGCATATGATAGACATAAGGTATCACAGATAGTATTCGGCACCAGGTTTCTATGCTTACCTTCGATTGACCAACAGCGAGGACAAATGGGAGCCTTCAACCATTTACAGCAACAATGTTGAAGCCTCAGACACGAGCATCCGCAAATCAGACAAGGCCATGATCGAACGTGACAATACCGTTCAATGCATCGAGAAACGAGCCCTCGACTTCCAAGGCTGGCCAGTGGACACCTTCATCGAACGACTCTGGACACAAAGATACACCACATCTGGCCACTACGCCCATCACTACGACTGGGCGTTTGCATCCAAGACAGCGCATCGCGTCAGTACTTTCATGGTCTACATCGAAGCAAATTGTACTGGTGGAGGCACCAACTTCCCGCTTCTCACTAGACCCAAGGACAAGCGTTGGTGTGAGTTTATCGATTGCAATGAGCCTGAGCAGAACGGTGTCACGTTCTTGCCCAAAGCTGGAGGCGCTGTGTTTTGGGAGAACTTTGATGTCGATGGCAAGGGGTGGAAGCAAGGCCTTCATGCTGGCATGCCTGTGCACAGCGGGGTCAAGATTGGACTGAACATCTGGAGTTGGTGAGTAGCATTGACACCCAGAAGTGATAACGACAGACTGACGTATTACAGGTATCAAAAAGGCCATCAAGCAGTTGTTGAAGGAGATGCGCCTAAGGATGAAATATAAATCAGCACAAGGCGGAAAACACAATGTCGAATCTCAATCACACAGATCTATTACATCTAGACTACCTCTATATTAAAGTCGCGAATTACACTACTCATCATCAGCAACACTCCAGAGAGCCGACATTGCCATGGTCTCCGGCTTCTCGCCCTCCGCCTGCTTCAAGCACAAGTCAAGCATTCTCCAAATGGTAACAGCATCCAGCCCTCTTGGTACCCGCACACCAGGCTCACCGGCCTTCAACGGCGTCAAGACGGTACGTCCACACTGCGAAGTAGTTCTAGCAATCTCGTCAACACCGTGTTCGCCATCAATGATAACCTTGATATCAAATCTTTCTCCACCTCTGTCGTCGAAGAGGTCGGGGACAAAGGTCATTGCTACGGCGAGGGGATCGTGAAGTGGAGGTCCTTCTGTCAGTCCAAAGATATCGGCGTAGGTCTTTGCGAAGAAGGTGAGGATTTGATTGAAGAGCACGCGGAGGACAGACGCTTCTGAACCATCGACTTCCTTGTCGAAGCCATACAGCAATTCTTGGCAGATTGCGGGTGTTGCTAGCTGTAGACTAGTTAGATGATTTGGCTCTGACTTTGAACAGTGTACACTCACCATCTGATGTGTCAAGTCCAGAGGAGCGATAGTAGTTTTCGCTGCGAGGACAGGGTTGCTGAAGACAGATTGGGCAGACTCGGGATCGATGTAGATGTTGAATTCAGCCCAAGGGGTCCAGTTACCAAAACGTTCTCCTTCGCCCTCGAGTGAGCCCATGGGTGCATTCGTAAAGCCGCCTCCAACAGCGCCGCCCATGATGGTCAGTCCAGCGATATGATCAACAATATCCGGGAAAGTGTTAAACAACAATGCGGCGTTAGTAAGACAACCTGAGATTACTCATGATTAGCCAGCCATTCGACGGCAAAGTGCGATCCCAAACTCACCAGTTGCAACCAACCATGCAGTCTTCGGTGGCTCAGCAACCAAAGCTTTATACATAGCCAACACAGCGGACATATCCGTACGCTCCGGTGCTCCAGGCTCAGGCAGAACAGTAGTACCATCTAACACAGTCTGCGTCAGTAATCCATACCACCAAGAATCCAATCCAAATCAGAAACACACCCAATCCAGATTCGCCATGGATATCCGGAGCAGACGCAGCAGGACGACAAAACGGTTTACTAGCCCCAGCGTACACAGGGATATCCTCCCTGCCAATAGCCTTTAAAATAGACCTAGTATTCTTCGTCGTCTTGACAAGAGGTGCATTGCCATAAATGGTACTGATACCGAGTAATCTCAAAGCCGGACATTGAGCAGAAAGCAGTATTGCAAAAGCGTCCTGTGCGAACTGTTAGTATTCTAGACATTATTGGATTTTAGGGGGAGGCATCATACATCGTGTCCTGTATCGCAGTCTAGCCAGAGAGCGACTGGTTTGCCATTGCCCTTCCATCTGGCATAGGCATTTGCCGACTGTTCCGAGTATTCAACAGGCATTGTTCAGGGACAAAATCGGTATCGATGGGAAAAAAAGTTGTGTTGGTCAAACAGTCATGAGTTCGGAAACCTTGATGTGGGATCGACGCCTTGGCACGTGGCTTGGTCGAGATGGAGAAATAGATACGGACGATATGGCGGCAACGAGGAGAATTTACTATCTGTTATATCTACGAACGATGAGGAGAGCACAAGTATTTGTTGTTTTTCGCTTGAAGAATTGTGGGATGGAGCGGACAAGTATGGCAACCTCATTCGATGGTGCTTGACACTTTGCTTCTTAGGCAACCCTGGCCACAATGACAATTCGACTTAACATTTCATGACCACGAAGCACAGTGAAGAAAGTCTGCACTCACTCATACGTGCCAGTAGCTTGATGTGGTCAAGTATCGCTAGGGCTTGTTCCCTTAAGGCGAAAGCAAACAGGTACCACGTTCAGCAAGTTGCCCGATAGCACAGTTTGTTAAGATTGCCAGATGCTAGTTGGTGCTTTGTGCGCACAAATCTAACCCTTCCAAGCTCCACCAAATCGTCGCCAGTCCTCCCAGATGCCTCTCAAGACTGCGCGATCAGCGTTACCCATGCTGGAACTCAACGCCTTGACGCCACGAGTGTCGTCGGCACCAATCTCTGCAACATCAATGATGGCCCACATTCCGGGAGTGAGCGCATCGCGCATTCCCTCGCCCAGTTTTCCGTTCAAAATCAGAGTACAATAGTAGTGAAGGATATGAGGAGCATGTTGAGCAACATGCATACGAGCCTTGCGTGTCTCATCAACAAGCTCAGGCGCCTTCCCTCTGTTTCCTGCCACGTTCAATTGTGGTGGGTTGCAAAGATTCTCAAGGAGTCTTGAGAACTTCTGTGCGTGCTTGAGAGTTAACGACGCATTGCTTTGGTCGAGCCATGCGGGATGTTTGAATCGGTTGATCGTTCCAGCGTCTCTGCTGCTAGGTGAGAAGAGGCAGGCAAGAAGTCTCTGCATCAAAGGAACGAGGAGATGGAACCGTCCACCCAGGCTTGAGCGGTGGAACTGCAAAAGACTTTGGGTGATCGTACAAAGACCTTCAAACATCAATGATGCTTGTTTGACAGACTTCATCGGCGATGAGGGTGACGTAAGAGTGGTTACTGTGGCAATGGTCATCTCTGCAGAGTATTGTGTAACGAGGTTGGGCTAGACAAACCATTAGTATAACTGTCCGTGTTTTTCCAAATGTGAAAGATGCTTACCTGTTCTCTCAAGACTGCGATAACACAGGCGACTAACTGCTGATGCACCCTGTATTCGGTGCAAGTATTGAGTAGCTCAAGCAGTCGTATGAGAACCGGAACTGAACCAACTTCAGAAGAGATCGCTCCATTCTTGCGGGAACCATGCATGGCAGATATAATGCATCGAACCAATACAGCTCGTTCTGCAGTACACTGTTCTGCTGAGACAGGCAGGATACGTTCTATTAAGGCGATCTTGTCGTCCTCCGAGATTACTTGTACACTCTTTGTGAAAGAGTCCGTGATGACCCAGTACTGGTCAGCATCCATTTCCTGTGTCAAGAGGCGCTCGGCACTCGTGCATATATCGGTAGGATTTGTTTTGGATGCAGCCAAAGACAAATGCTGGAAGCATCGCAACAAGAGGGAAAAAGGAACATCATTTGGTTCTTCAATCAGGCTACGCAGCTTCTTTACGAAGCGCTTCGCATCTGCGGACAGTCAGTCTCGTTGTCTACAATTATGAATCTGTTAGAGACACTCACATTTCTCGGTCGAGGAACCGCCAGACTCCAACACAGATGCAGGGATGCCAATGTACAGCTCAACAGCCAACCTTGCCTTGAGAGAGTTTTCCTCAGAGAAAGCAGCGTCTGTTGAGCTTGACAGTGTGTCCCACAATCTCTTGACCAATGAATCAATCGTCGATGGTGAACGATGAGGGAAGCTTGACAGCTCCTTTTGTGTAAGACGAGCTTCAGTCGCCTCAAACAGAGCGTTCACTAGCAAGACTCTGCCTGGTGCTGACGGCAAGCCCAAGTCCTTCTGTTTGCTCACAAAATTTGACATTAGCTCCGAAAGTTGTTCCAGATACAATTTGCTTCGCTCTTGCTCTTTGGTATCAATAACATGTCCCAAAAGGCGCTTACAAATGCTCTCGAAAGCACTCAGCTCAGTGCTGTTGTAAGGTACTCCAGCTAGATTCCAAAGTACGGTAGGCGTAACCGACACATTGGCGGTCGCGTTTGGCAGCTCGAGCATTCCCGCAACCAGGTCAAGGCCGTGCTGCTTGGCTTGCCCATTGACATTTTTCTCTGTCAACGAGGCCACAACAATGTCCAAGATTTTCTCTCGCTGTTGACGAGAGAAGCCTTTCAATGGCCATTGGAGAAGAATCTCGAGCCATGATCCTGTAGCAGCAGAACCCTCGACAGCTTCGCAAACGACGTTAAAAAGGTCGTCCTTGGTAGGCAGGTCACTAGTTGCAAAGACCGAGGCGAGAAAATCGAGAAGCACAGTACTTGAGTTTGACGAATGAGAAAAGAAACTGCTGAACAGATCCTTGAAAAGTTGAATCCTCTCAGTCGTAGGGATGCATGATAGCAGCTCGGGAAACCCAGTAAGGACTGTCAGAAAGGCGGCAGGACGCTGTGAAGCATACGAGTGAGTGATGTCCCCATCCTTTGATGGCAGAGCTGCGCGACAGAACAGATGTGCATAATCGGATTCATGGCCAGTCAAATGTCTCTGCATATCGCATATTGAAGCGACAAAGACAAATGCGGAGTCTACTTCAGAAACGGTACCGGCAGATGTGCTAGACTTTACGTTTGAGCCATCTTGAATCTTCTGCAGGGCATATTGTGTGACTGGACCATCGAGAAGTGTGGCATTTCGCGATTGGACTTCTTCGTCCGAATGAGAGGTAGACCAGATCGGGTACCACAGCTGGTATATCTTCGAGCACAAGCCAAGGAGGTGAGCAGAGAGTAGACCGTTAATGTCTGAGATCTGCTCAATAGCGCTTTCCACAACCGAAAGTAGTGTCTCCAGATGAACAACGAGATCGTCAATCGTTGCGTCTGTCTTCACGGCGCCGACAATTGCATTCAGCAGAACAGTGTTCGCAAAACATTGAGCGCCGGCGCTAGATGATGATGATGATGATGCGATCGATTGGCTTAGTGCATCCTGTCTAGATTTCAGCAAATCAGAAATTTGTGTAGACGTCAAAGAAGTCTCCAAGAGAGATCTTAGGGATTCCTCCAATGACGAATCTGCCCAGAGAAGCCATCGAGACGTTTTTGAAGAGGTCTGAGCACTCAGACAATCCGACCATTGATCGAGGAAAGCAGGAAGATTACGGGTACGTGCGTATGCGTGCATGAGAGGAATTGCGATCTGGTAGCAAAGGTTACGAGGATTTATCCAGTCATCGTGAGAAACGGAGCCCAAGACAGCACTTGCTTTCGCCTTGCCGTTACTCGTTAGCGCCTGGAACAAAGCCTTGGCTGGAGCAGAGTTGACATCTGTGAAGATACCAGCGTTCATGTTTAGGATCCTAGCGACAAGTGGGAAGTCCGGTAGCACATCTGAAGTCGTGTCCAAAGACGGTAGAAGGTTACATCGCTTGTCCAGAACCTCACTCAGCACATCATTATCAAGCACCAGACCTTTTCCTGAAAGAACATCAAGCATCTTGTTTAAGGTCTGGTTGACGATGGTAGAGTCCGGTGAATTGTTGGATAAAGTGATTGTGTCTGATAGAGAAGTGAACAGGAGATGGATCCAAGGGGCTTCTATTATCCTTTGCTTTGGGTTGGCGATAGGTGCACAGCGAACGGCCAGGTCCAACAATAAAGGCACGCAAGCGTATGCATTGACAAGCTGTTCTGTTCTGACGGTATCGGCACCGTTTGTATTGAGAAGAGCTGTGACTTGCAAGTGCAATGGTTCCAGTCTTTGCGCTAGCCCGGGAAGCTCGACCTGGGGGCGTTTCTTTTGTGTAGGAGTTTTTGAATTGTAGAAAGCCACTCTAGCTGGTACGAAGAGGTGTGTGGCCAGGAGGCGGTCCAGAGAGCGAATTGAGTGTTGCGCATAATTCTGAGAAGTGCCATCCAGCTTCGACTCTGAATGCAAGAAGCGAAGGAGAAGTGCAGCGGGCCATAAGCACTCGGTGCAAAAGGAGATGTCCAAAGGGTCAACGGAAGCATTTGGTTGTAGAATGGCTAGATCTTGGATGAGGGTCAATGATGATGCCACAAGAGAAGTGGGAAGATTCTGGGAGGATTGCAGATGCAACAGGCCATAGAGAGTGTGCTTTACGAAGCGAACAAGCTCGGCGTGATCAAGACGAAGAAGAGCATGGACGCGGTTCTCTGAAGCGGCATCCGTAGCAGAAGTCTGCGTCGAACGAGAGATCAAGAGACGAATAGAAGCCGTGATTTCTCCAAATATGAGTGCAGGGTGGTCGGAGGCAGTATCATTGGCGGCGCTTTGCCTCTTTCTTTTCTTGCTAGAGCGTTTGGTATCGTCTACGTGACTTGGAGCCAGAGATGAGGCAGGTGGAAAGAGCTCAGCGAGAGCCTTGGAGCAGGTGTTCAGAGGGCTGGCAACGGCAAGGGACTTGGCCAGAGCAGCAGACGGCATGCGCTCAAGGATGCGACGTAGAAGAGTCCATGATGGGAGGCATTGACAGGGTTCCGGCTTTGCAGAGAGCTTGTCCAGCAGCCAACGTAGTACAAAGTCCAGACGGGCAGTATGCGAGGTTGAGGAAGGAGTAGCTGAGTCGACTTCGGCCTGAGGGTGCAAAGAGATATCGAGGATTCGAGCGGCTTCCTGCACGCGGTCCTCAAATGAATCAAAGGTTTTGTCAAGGGAAAGAAGGCGTTGCAGAGACGACTAGACTTGTTAGCACTTGACTCTAAAAGAGACTGAGGCTTCACACACCTTTGGATCGTCAGCGCGGGCAGCCATGACCAGCTCAAGCAGAATGTAGAAAAAAAGGCGACGCTCTTTCCTTCGATGATGGAGTTGCGCATAACTTTTGCAATTGCATGTGAAGGGGTCCGAGCTCGGCATCTGCAGCGGGAAAGCGCGAACGACTCCCGGAGCTGGCAGGGCAGGCCAGGGCCTCATCGCGACGACGACAAGCTTCCCTCTTTCCTCTTGATCAATTCTCCAATCCACACATCACAATGTCCGACTCTGTTGCTCCCTCATCGCCCTCGGCCCCTGGCTCTCTGCGCTCTAACAGACCCATGAGCGAGGCCCTCCTCAATGAGAAGGCATGCGACCACCTACTCGATCAATTGCGATCTACTTACTGACTATGCCATGTTAGTGGGACCACTGCCTGAGCACCATGCTCATCCGCTCTACCCTCGGTGCCTCGTTCGGTGTCATCTTCTCCGTCCTCCTCTTCAAGCGTCGCGCATGGCCCGCATTCGTCGGCTTTGGTTTCGGTGCCGGTAGAGCCTGGGAGGAGTGCGACAACGTGCGTCTAGCCATCCATTGCACTCTCGCTTCTCAGACACCTTCTGACCATTTACAGAGCTTCAAGCGTGCCGCTGCCCCCACCAGAGACGGTCTGAGAACCATGAGACAATAAACGCTTCGCTGAAGCCCGCCCCCTTCTTCCTACGCCTGTGTCTAATTCTCAAAATCGAACCTTTTCCTACTACTCGCTGCACTGAGCATATCAAAACAAAGTCGCAAAACTCGTTGGCATTGTTACAAAATTCAGAATCTTTGAGAAGACCATTTCGGGCTACAGGACTTTAAACCTTCTCATGAACATCGTAACTTTGTAGGCTGTACTCTCCTAAACTCCTCCAGATCCAGCCGCATCCCATACCTCCGTTGCAGCACTTTGGGAAATATAGCCTCTTACAATTGCAGCTCACTGTGCTCTACCAACCTCATGTGCCTCCAGCTCTGCCAAAGGTGACTCTTGTGTTACATCTCCGCCTCCATATCTCGACCGAGGAAGGCTGGACGGTGGCTGACCATTGTTGGAATAGTCCGAGGACGGAGTGAAGGGCTTGTATGCAGTGTACTGCGATGGCGCTCTGGGTGTTCCAATGGCAGGACTCACCATCCACAGTGATGAGTTGGATGGTGTTGGGCTCGTCATTGTGGTCGGATTAGGGGAAGGCCAGACAGGAGCATCCGCAGGTGCCTCAGCTGCTCCGCGAATATCCTCAGGTGAGTACGGCTGATGATTCTCGTGTTGGACAGAAGATCCTAGTCCAGGAGTGGCACTATAGGCATGTTCAACACCGGGCATGCGTTCGGTCGCACGACGTAGTTCCTCCTCTAATTCACCTGGACCGTGTGAATCTACTTGTTCGCCAGCTACACCATGTGGGCCATTATTGTGCTCCGTGACGCTGTCCTCGTTTGTGCCTAGGGAGTAGCCGGCCTTGTTTGACTCTTCCTTTGAGCTTCTTCCTCCAGCAGCTCTACGACGCTTCCAGCACTTCCAGAGTATGAAGATCACCGATAGGAGGATGATAGAGCCAGCCGCTGCTCCAATTACTACGCCAATTATCAGTCCGCGAGAGCTGGCCATGGAACTGTTTGAAGCCGCCAGAGTAGATGCAGAAGTATCAATAGCTTTGCTCGGCGACGTAGGAGATGTTGTTGAAGCCGCCAACAAAGATGGTGATACAGACAACTCTCCTGACGGCTGTGACGAAGGTGCTTCGGGATCATTAGCAGAGCTTGTCTTTGTGGCAAGGGAGGTAGAGCTAGGTGCAGCCGAAGGCGTGGAAGAACTGCTTGTAGTCGAGAGTGCAGATGCTATGCTTGTAGGCAAAGCAACTGCTGTGGGAAATGCGAGAATTGCACTCTTCGTATCAGTACCCGTATTGGTGTACGTAGTAGTCAAGTGCTCGGTGCCGCAACCCAGAACGTATTTGTTGTCTCGGTATTGCGTGGTACAGAAGGGAAGATTGGAGTCCGAGCTAGGGATGTTCAGTTGGCGTAGCAAGATAGAGACAATATGAAATGCTTACCAATAGACACATGATCCGGTGACGTAGTCGCAAGGAGTTGGGAGGCCGGATGTGTAGTCAATACATTCTGTACGGGGCGCACAGGTGGTGCCAATGGCAGTGCAACAACCAATGAATCTATGCAGTCAGTCGTTGTTTCGAACCGATTGGAAATGAGAGGAGCCCATACCCATCGCGGCCAGACACGCAGGCGGCTGGCAGGAAGCAGTAGACTAGAAGATGTTGAGTATATAGCAACTGAAGAACAGAACAGTGGTTGACTCACACTTGCTGCTAGAATCACACCAAGTCACGGCTGCGCGCTTCTGGATCAGCAGCCCAACCCTCGAGTGCCAGGGGTCTGCGAGAATTGGGTACGAAGGTGCTGCTGTTATCTGGCCCAGTGCATCGCCGACCAAGGACAAGAAGAAGAGAATAAGGTAGGTGAGGAACATGTTGATGATGAGGTAGTAATGCTACGATAAGCTCTTGTCTTACATGCGCGGAAACCAGACAGCCAAAAGAGAAAAGGTTCGTTTGTTGTGGATGGCGCGGACTTGGACTCGTGGATAGTGTGCAAACGCCCATGTGCAAACAAACGACACCACGACGATTTCACCGGAGGGGTGATGGAGTTTTGGAAATACATCTCATAGTCCGACCCATTTTACCTGACTGCTTGCTCGATGACACTGCCCTGTTTGACTGTCGTCCATCTGTTGACGTCTACCTGAATGAATCTCGCACGCCAACGGATACATTGCACGGCAGGAAGTGCCGTTATTCCACCTTGTTCATGACGGAATCTGTATGGACACCTTTGGGAGAAACAAGGCGTTGGTCAGACGGATTCTTGCCGTGTTTTGGTCTTTTGTGTCGTGATGACACTCTTCTTCCAAGGTTGATCAGAGAACAAGAAAAAGAAATACAATGAATACCATAGATGCCACGGCTGACCTGACTTTTACAGCTCAGAGTCGTTGCTAGGACGAGATCTCTAGCGATATGTTTATGAGGTTGTACCTGTTGCACTTGGATATCGAGGATAAGGTTCAAGACGATGATGAGAGATGTACCTGACAGTGTCGTTGTTCACGTTATCTCATGTCGCTTAGTCAATAGAAGACGTAGCTATTTAGGAGATCAAGACAGGCAGTCGTTCGAAGATCAAGGGATGACGGGTATGAATAGAAATGACCATCAGCAAAAGACGTTCTCGAGGTCATTTGGTCTGGGCCGAGACGCTTGGCTTTCTTCAGGGCACAAATTTGAGCAAACCTTCCAAGGGACGAATGTGGAGCAGAGCAGTGATTCCTACGTGCCTCGTGCAGACCTCTAGATGCATGACGAACGGCAAGTTCGGAGCGTGTTTTGATTGTTATTTTGTTGTTGGGTTTCGTGCAGCGCCATGCTGTGATTTGGGAAAGGCCGACGGCGGACGCGCAGCTGAGACATTTAGCACCTGTTTGTCGAGTCTCGTGGATGGGGCGCTCATGTCTTGACCCCTGCGGTGAAGTTTCTCCCACCTTCTTCAAATAAGCGAAGACTGCCACCCGCTTCCATAGGAGCGAATCTCTCTCTGCGCCCGAAGCCGCGACAAACAAGCAGCGTCTGCAGACAGACTCTCGGGTGTTCAATACTTATTCTACTCGTATTGGGAGAGACATCTCGGAACGGTTTGTACGAGAGATCCGAGGGACAGCAAACGGTCGTAACCACCCACGTCACATAATGGACCGAGTGGATTCCTTACTCGGGGCGACGGGCAGCGGCCAGCTGAAGTTTGTTGATACGCCCATGGACGACAAAAGCGCTGTGCAACCTCGCTCGCATGCGCCGACGTATCCGGCAAGTCCTCTGAAGAAGCCGCCTGTGCCTGCAGGTCCAAACAGCGACAAATCTTCTCAGTCTCTGCCCCACAACCAGCACAAGGACAAGGACCAGGACAACAACAGCACAAACAGCCTGCCTCTGCCTCTGCGACCGCGGAACCAGTCCCCCTATACACGACCCCATTTGCGCTCCAGATCCCACGCCTCTGCGCTTGCTCCTCCCATGGCGCCGCGAGCCCACTCACTACCTTCGGTCCACTCGGCTGGCCACCAATATTCTTCCTCACCTTCAGCCTCGCCATTGCTGCGTCCATCGAGCCCCATGTCCTCCCTGTCTCCGCGACAGCCCTATTCACCAAACATGCGCCCGACCTCTCCATTCCGACCACGATCTCCACTGGACGAGTCGGCCTACGCACAACAATCTTCTTCCTACGATGGAGCCTTCCAAAGCATTTCCGAAGATGCCGAGCTCAACATCACCCCGCGATCACTCCCCGACAACACATCACAAACTGCCCCGTTCGGACGTTCCCTCTCCGTGCGCCGCCAACGACCATCTTCCCCTCTGCATTCGCTCACTCCTTCGGCTGCAACTTCTCGCTCAGTGTCTGCCACTTCTTCGCCCTCAGTACCTAGCGCCCGCTTTACCGAAAACTTCCCTCAACTACATCACTACTCCAGCAATTCTTCCTTTTCGAGCATTTCTACCACACCATCATCCGCCCGCTCGAGATCTCCCAGTATTTCTTCCCTAGAAACCATCGAAGACAATCCCGATTTAGAATGGGAAGCCATTGAGGCCGACCGTGCGGCCAAGCAGCGCGCTGCAGCAGAAGCAGAGGAACAAGGAGATGACAACGAGCCTCGACGAAGGGGCAGTTTGGATCTTCCAGGCCACAGAAGCGTCGGCTTCGGCTTTGGCAGAAGAGGCGGAGACGTTGGCCGGAAGAGATGGAGCATCTGCGGTGGTGAGAGGACAGTAGACCTTGACCTCGAAACCATCTGGGAAGACTGATTGCCCGGCCATTGCTCTGCTCACGACAAATCTCTTCCAATGTTCTCTCTGGCGACTTCCCCACGTCTTCTTGTTTCATGTTTGGTTTCTGTTTACATGCGTTACACCACGGGGCCCAGGTTTTCCGGTTTGATGGAAAGTAAAAAGACTGCTGGCTGTCTGTCTAATTTTCCCGCTTTTCGCTACGATACCCCTATCAACGACTCAGGTCTTAAGGTAGACATGCATTAATGCCCCTGTTATGCTATATTCAATATGAGTCCTTTTTCCAGGCTTCTTCTATTCCCAATATTCACACTCAAAGTGAGATTGTTGATATTTGACATGTACAAAGCTGACTTGATGAACCGATTACGACCACGAGATGCTGAGGATTTCGTCAGTATTGCAGATTGGTAGGATTAAATAGCGGTCAACTTACGCAATCATGATACCAGCACCAGCAGCAATAGCCACCAATTGGGTGACAATCTTCTTGACCTCGGCAACCTTGTTAGGTCCAGTCTCCATGAGTTCAGGCACAACGCTCATGCCTACAAACATGAATGTGCCGGCAGTCCAAGGCAACAAAAGGTCACCCCAGTGAAGACTGGTCCCGAAGAGTCCAGGAGTGGACATAGCATCGGCTGCATTGCCGCCGTACTCTTGGACTGCGATGCCCATCAGTGCACCGGTCAGGGCACCTGCAGCGGTCAGGAATTGTGCTCCGATTGCTGCGCGCTTGGAGAAGCCGGATTGGATTAGGAGAGCGAAGTCGCCGACCTCGTGAGGGACCTGTGATGTTCTGAGCCAAAGTTCTTGATACTTACGAATATGAGACTGACCTCGTGGAAAAAGACGGCAGTGGTTGTCAATGCTCCGACAGTAGGAGAAGCATAGAATGAGGATGCCATGGCAAGACCATCAGTGATGTTGTGAGTAAAATCGGCAATAATGTTCAGGTAACCTCTGTTGGAGCTGGGACCACTTTCCTGCTGTTGTTCAACAGGTACGACAGATGCCTTCTCGCCGTTGCGTTGACGCAGGCCTTCGGTTTGAGCCTTCTCGGAACCAGATGCTTTGGCTGACGCAGCTGCCTTTTCGCCGCCCTCGATCTTGCCATGAGCGTGACCGTGAGAGTGACCATGACCTTCGTCACCTCCAGAGGCAATACGGATAGCCTTGTCGAGGATGACGAAACTGACAAATCCGACCATGATGGCAATGCCGAGCAAGATGTTCTTGTTGCCATCGGCGACAACCAGAGTGACGTGCTCAGGGCTGTCCTCGCCAACGAAGATCTCGGGAAGGAGATGGAAAAGAGTGTCGCCCATGAGACCACCAAAGGCAAAAGCGACCATGGTGTTCAAGGATGCTGGGTCAATGTCTGAGGGGCACAGAGCCAGCAAGAAGTTGGGAGGTCCAGAAATATAAAGAACGCTCCTATACGGTCATCAGTGAAACTCCCATTAGATGCCAGACTGCGCAAACGAACAGGAGTGTGTTGACAGCAGGAGGGCCGGGGAACAAGACGGCGAATGCTCTGGCTGTAAAGCCTGTAGCGGCCTCATGGGCAGTAGATGCCTTGTGTGCATTGAGAGTCTGGACCAAAGGACATTGCTAACGATAATGAGCATACGAATTTATAGCCAGATCAATGTCTAGCATTCGATAAGAATGAACCAACCTGGATCTGTTCCTCGATCTCTGCAGATGAAAGGTCTCCCACGGGGATCTTCTCGGATTGTGCAGCGATGATTTGGCACAAAGCTACAAGAACGACCAACAGGATGGCATATACACGGCTCATGATTGCCATTTCCGATGCGATCAGAACAATTAAATCCAATCGTCAGTGTGGATTGGCAAGTTGTACACTACTTGTACTGAACGGGGGGTCCGAGGTGGAGCGATAAGATAAGGCGTGCAAACATGGGGAAAGTGCTTGGGTGTTTGATCTAAATTTTCGGGGTCCGACTTTCTCGATGGCGGCTTGACCGGCGATAATTTTTCTGAACAACCAGATAAATCACTCAACATGGGTCGCGAATTGCAAAAGAAGAAGAACCGCTCGTCGACCGCGAAGATCACGAAAAAGGCAAAGTCCAAGAAGAAGTTGTTGCAAAACCCCATCATCGCAGCAAACTGGTAAGTCGCATTGCGCACTCACGCCGTACTTCTGCGCAAAGTCTGACAGTACCAGGAACCAAAAGGAAACGCTCAGCCAAAACTACCGTCGTCTCGGTCTTGTGTCCAAGTTGAACCACCCTACTGGCGGTGTTGAAAAGACTTCCAAGACTCTAGAAGAGGCCGCCAATGGCCTTGCACCCGAGCCCACACCCGACAACCTCAACATCAGCACTAAGCTACCCACTCAGATCAACATCTCGGAAGTGAAGATTAGAAGAGATCCGGAGACTGGTGCCATTCTGCAAGTTCTGGATGAGAGAAAGGCCAACCCACTCAACGACCCTCTGAACGATGTCGAGGACAATGATCATGAAGGCTGGGAAGGATTCGTCAATGAGCACGGTGTCCTGGACGGAGCAAGACAAGGAGGTGACGCAAGAACAGATGTGGTCAGACAACTCGAGGAACAGGCTTCACGACCCATCAAGAAGGCGCCCAGAAAGCAGAGTGAGCGCGAGGAAGAGTGGATTGAGAGACTGATCCAGAAGCACGGCGACGACTACCTTGGCATGGCTCGCGACATGAAGCTCAACCCCATGCAGCAAAGCGTTGGAGACCTCAAGAAGAGAGTCAAGAAGTGGAGCGCCAAGAACAAGGCATGATGAGATTGTAGACTGGATGCTGTATTTGGTATGCATAGCGAAGGCGTTGGCAGGCACTGGATCGACTTTTTAAACAATGGAAATATCAATGGAGGCATCTCATTCAGTATCGTACAGAATCAAAGGGTCATTAAACGTCAAGACTCAGGCACCTTTTCCACCTCTCTCATCCTGCATGCCAATGACTACATCTGGAGCCTCGGGGTTCTCCTGCTTGGCCTTTGCGGTGCTGTTATTGGCATCTCTGCGCTGAGTGGCAGTACCACCCTCGCCACGGCTCTTTGACCTGAGGGAACGTCAGTCATGTTTGGATCCCTGTACAAAGTGTGGAACACATACTCTTGGCCTTTGGCGGCAGTGTCGCTCTGAATGTCCAGCTTGTCCTTCTTGTCGGTGGCGTGCTCACTATCGGGGTATGCTTCAGTCGCGACGCTATCGTCGGTGCTGAGCTTACCACCGCTGCTGTAACGACATGTCGACGAAACGAAGGTGCGGCGGGGAGAAGCTGGTACGATGCGAGACTGTCTCAGGCTTGTAAGGCGAGCAGTGCGACGGTAGAAGGTGAGGAACTCGGAGGGAGAAGCCATGATTGCGATTATGCTCGAGATGTAGGAATTGGTAGAGGTTGGTAAAGAGGATCAATGGTTGTGTTTGTGAAGAAAGACAATGAGCCAGTCATGTTCTCTCCAATGATCATATAAAGCGCCTACGTCACAGACAGCGCCAAGAGCGAGCTTGATCGAACTCATGATCAACTCCCTCGGAAGGCACGATGAGGATGCGGGGAGCAAGACTTTTTGGTCAAAACATACCATCTTGCAGTCATCATGACCACGTCCTACGAGTTTCCGTGTACTCTGTGAGCTTCATCAATCCGAACAGGCCGATGGAAGAAACCATGAAGCTCATGCGCATGGCCTAGGACAATCGACATTCCCTTCCCTACCCACCGCCTGGCCAGCGCCGCCATTCGCACTCTCTCAGTCGACCAGGAACTCTCGCCTCTGGTCCGCCGTGACTTTTCGCTTCATCCCCCGTCAGATGACCCACCAAATGCTGTCGAGGGCGATCCTCTTCGCGCCTCTCTCTTGACCAATGCCGCCCCGACCACTTCGCTAGACGCTGTGCACTCGACTCAGCCTTCATCTGAACAAGAGGATGCTACCGTACTGCGCACAATCTACCGTGCAACCACCAACCGCATGCTTCGTGTCTCCGTAAATGGCTTCTTCGAGAGTCTCAACGTTGTGCTCCAGGTCATGCAGGAACTGGATGTTGATGTGCTACAAGATCAAGGACTCGAAGGTCTTGAAGGCGCTCAGGGTGTTGAGCAAGGAATGATTGGCACTACCAAGACTGGTGCTTGAACGAACCGCATCTGTTCAAAGAAGTTCAGACACCAGTAGACAGGCCATCCGACGACTGCATCGCTGCATCTAGCCAACTAGGCTACGGCCAGTATTCGACAGTCCAGGACGACAGCACTTCGCATATACAAGAGCCTCGGTTACCATGGAGAGTCGGGTTCATTCACTGCTTCTCAAGCACAAACCGTTGCAAATTGAGATCGCTGCTTGCAAAGGCTGTATTCATAGAGTACCCGAGTAAATCATCACACCGAAGACCAAAATAGCCACACAAGCACTTTATGACCAACCCAAGAACTCGCATGTGTTGCTGCACGTTTCTTATATTGCCTGTGTATGTTGTGTTTCTAATGATTGTTATGGTGATCGTATGGGAGCCTCAGCGTACCCTCATCACCGAGTTATGGTCCAACGGTAGCATCGTCATGACTCTCTTGTACGTTGAACTCTACCATGCCTGACGCTTGACAGCAAATGTGCATGCATTCATATGAATCATACGTCTGTGGTATCTACACGTACGGCTGCGAGAGCCAGCAGTCTCCGTACTCAGTTGATAGTAATCTCTGCCGTGCACATGTGCCGAAGCAGATCGTCATACACTTCCAACCTCTCCGGAACAACTTCTTCTGAGCTATGTCCCGACAACGACTGAGTAGTTGCTACAACAATGCAGTTGCGATTTCTCAGATGCTGCGCAGTATTATTTGCAGCTTCGGTTCTGGTTATCGTACGTGGCCAAGACCAATTTGATCCGCGAGAAGCAACCATAGCTTCTGTTCACAATGCGCTCTATTCTGGCGAGAGTTGTCGAAACATCGTCTCTAGCTTCTTGTCACGTATCGAAGCCTTGGACCACGGCAGAATCAATTCCATAATCTCTCTGGATCCGGATTCTCTGTCAATTGCTTCACAACAAGACGCACTGTTCGCTTCCAAGAATGCCACCATAGGCCCGCTGTTTTGTGTCCCCGTGCTTTTGAAAGACAATCTTGACACTGCCTCTCTACCAACAACTAGCGGAAGCCTTGCTTTGCGTGACTCAAGGCCCTCGATCGATGCTGCGGTTGTCAAGGCACTCAAAGATGCAGGTGCCATCATACTCGGAAAAACAAATCTCCAAGAACTCGCCTTGGAAGGCATCTCGGTATCTTCGCTTGGTGGTCAGACTGTCAATCCCTACGACACTGAACGAACCCCAGGCGGATCATCTGGAGGCAGTGGTGCCAGTGTTGCCGCATCATTCGCAGTCCTCTCTTTGGGCACAGACACGATAAATAGCGTGCGTAATCCAGCGAGCGCAAACAGTCTCTTCGGGCTGCGTCCAACTAGAGGCCTCATATCACGAGTCGGCGTTGTTCCGAACTCGCATACGCAAGATGCCGTCGGACCCATTGCAAGATGCGTCGAAGATCTGGCCATCGCCCTTTCGGCAATTGCAAGCTCGCAGCCAGACATGGAAGATAACAGTACTGCACTTGTACCTGAAGGTATCCGCGGGACAGATTACTACACCGATCTTGCTTCTGGCTCCCTAACGGGTAAAAGAATCGGAGTACTCGAAACCTTTTTCGACCGTACCTCTACCAATGAGACCGATCCGGTCAACGAAGCCATGGATGTAATGATGGCGAGGTTGCAAGAAGCCGGCGCCATTGTTGTACCGATCAACGATCCCAAGTATAACGTAATCTCTATTCTTGCTTCTTGTGAGACTCAGATATTCGAGCTAAGGCAGGAGATTGATAAGTATCTTTCGAGGGCCAGCCTCAAGGGCCAGCATCCTGCCTCACTCGAAGATCTCTACAGCGAGGGAAACTCATTCCTTGTGCTGCCACAACAGTATGGCTTCGTCAAGGCTGTGCTGAAGGGGAGTACTGACGAGAAAGAGTATGAGACAGTCTTGAGCAACATTCAAGAGCTGACCGGGCACTTGCATGCAACATTCGCAGCGGACCATTTGGACGCAATCATGTACCCACAGCAAAAGAATCTCCCAGTGAAGATTGGAGCAGCATCCCAATCCGGACGCAACGGGATCCTAGCTGGAGTTACTGGTTTTCCATCTCTGGCGCTTCCCGCGGGCTTCAGTCCTGTCACCAAGACCGCCCCAATCGGTGTACCTGTCGGTCTCGAGCTGATGGGTTTACCCTGGACGGAAGCCAAACTGCTACAGATTGCGCACGAGGTCCAAGCTCTGACGCAGATCAGAAAGCCACCTGTGTGGGCTAGGCAGTCGATACCTCTTCGAAACTACGATGTTGTACCTAGCATAATGCTTAAGGATGGCAACAGAATCCCGTCCGCTTATCCGCTGGGTGTTCTGTCGTAGATAGCACAACGTGCATGCACCGGCAACGAGATCCCGCAAGAACCAACACTGTAGAAGAAATCCCCTGCTTGGTTACAACCCTACTTATCAGCAGTTGAACGGTTCAAGCCCTCTCGCTAGACACCATAGATACCACACATTCCTTTGGCTATAGATAACTGCTCAACGAAGATCATGTCTCAGTTCTGATGCAGTCTTTTTGCGTGTGCATGCGAGTTAGTTACAGCATCTCACACACTGTACATGTAGTCACGAGTACATGCGCGCGCGCAACATGTGAAAATCTGGCTCGAGCTCGGAGTTTGGTTGGATTCGAGTCTCCCCAAGAGTGCTGGCGATATGCATAAGCATGCAGCTTGCAGATGCAAGTCAGAGGCGCCGCGGAAGTCCTCGGCCGAGACGTCCAGCTGAATTGCGAAACTGCAAGACGTGGGCAATGGCATCGTAATGCCTTCGAGAAGCAGAGACCGGACGGACGGAAGATGAATCAGACCGAAACATTTTGCGTGAGAATTTGCCTCTGCGACTCAGGAACCAGACAGTCGAGGCCGCAGAGACTTGTCAGAGAGTCGCCATGGTTTGATTGCACGGAACCTGGGGCGAGTCGATCGCTGTGGGGAAGGGTCTCTGCCTCCTGCATTCTGAAACAAGATTGGTCGGTTGACGCGTGGAGACAGGTGTGTTGAGTTCGGATGCAGACCATGCGCCTTTGAGAGGGTCTTGAACTGGTAGATAGGTAAATGATTGATGGATTCGATAATGGATAACAATGTCGTAGTTGGCTGGCAGGTGCAACAAACTTGGACAGTTGCTGTAGTTCGTGAGTTCAAACGGCCTTACTATTGGGAATGGGCAACGCGATTGGCAATTGTGGTATCATGGCAACGAGATAACACAAGACAGGAACGTATGGCCTGAGAGCTGTGTCTGTCGTAGTGCATACGTAGATACAGTAGTGGGATCGTTAGTGGCACTGCTCGTACTGCCGGCCCAAGCTGGGAAGCAAGGCAGGCAGCGAAAAGCGAAAATATATTGGTATTTTATTGCCCGGCAACGATCTAAAGTGACCAGGGCGTTTCCGAGTCGCCGTCATTCGCTGGCTAGCGTGCAATCTACGGTACGCAATCTGAGGAAAAAGACATGGCGACAATGGAAGATCACCAGGGCCGTATCACACGGAGTAGCAGGAGGCACCGTTTGCGAGCAGGCCACGGCAGTCGCGTGGGAAATAGACGACGATTGTTATTATGGCATGCAAAATGGGCGCCCTCTGGGATTTGGCAAGTTGGCAACGGGTAAAGGGCAACGGCCTTCGTAAACGCTTCGATTATTTTTGTCCTAGCGTTTGGCCCAAGCGGCAGCCAAGGCCGAGTTCCAAGTTGGTACATGCATCTGCATCCTCCAAACCTCACCTTTCTCTTTGCTTCTCCCTCTTCCCGCGACCCCTCCTCCTCGACCTCTTGTTTAACAACCTCTTTCTGTGGGATCTTCTCGGACGACTTGCGAACAGTTGTCTGTAGTTGAGACTGCGTCCATTCCTTTTTTAATTCGAGATACTGCTTGCTTTGATTATTTGTTGTTTGCGCGCCTTCGTTCTCCCGTAACAAAGTGATTTAGCTCTGTGAGCCTCTCATGTTTCCAGTTTGGTATGCCTTATCCACCACCCACCACCTTTCAGTGCTGACTGATCATACAGATTAATATCCTTTCTATTCCTGTACGCTATCTGGCGACATCATAACGACTTCCATCGTCGTGCGCGCGCCTCACTACTTTACCTCGCTTTAATATCATCCTTCTTACCACTCACCACTCACCACCCACCACTCGCCTTCACAATCTGGATGCTATGGCCACGACCATGTCTTTCCGTCACCACATGAGCGACCAGCACTACAGGTCCGACCAGGAGACTTTGCAACTCGTGCCGGACTTTGTCTTCCCTCCTCGACCCACCACAGAGCAATCTACCAGCTCGAACCCTCGACGACCCGCCTCAATGAACCTGGCTCCCAGTGGATATCACGGCCGTTCCCGTTCAATGCGACAGTCGACCTCGGCGCTGCCTACCTTTAGCTTCAATTCATCAGACACATCTGGCCGTCTCGACAATCAACCTTCATCGCCGACAACCCTCACACCTCCTACCAGCCCACCAAAGAGCGCAGGACATCGTCGAGGAGCGAGTGAGCTGGTCGGCGGAGACAGTCGAATGGGAATCGGTGGAATGCTAGGACCTAGCCCTTCAAGACATCTCGACACACTGCCTCTCCCAGACACGAGTGGATCACCAGCCAAGAGACGTGGACACGCCCATCGTAGATCAGCCGCCATTTCTGGACATGACTTGGCCAGCATTCTCCAGCCGAGGGACGTCAATGTACGCCCTCAGACTTCTGTTCCACAAACGCCTACTGAGCAAATTCTCCAACCACAATATCCTTCGCCTGCCAAACCCCTGTGCGAGGAACGTAAATCGAGCGACAGCCTAAAGACCGTCTTTTCTCCATCTGGGTGTATCGCAGATGAGCCAATTGCACGACCCCCGTCAAGGCCCCGTGTCGGCTTCTCAGAAAAGATCGAATTTATCCCTCGACCACTCTCCACCGTTTCCGCCGACACTGCCAGCTCTGTATCAACTGTGCGTGGTCACTCTGGTGCAAACAGCATGTCTTCGCTCATCAGCCTTGGTGGTATTGGAAATCCTTCTCCTAGAAGGACAATGATTACGATTCCTGACCTGGCTTCTGAAGTCTCGCCTCGTTCTATGCCGCCAATTGAGCCTGAAGTTGTTGCAAACGCAGAGCCGATCACTCAAAGGTCTCCACCAAGCTTCAACCTTCACAACAGCAGCCTGTCTTTTGCGCCGGAGGCTACCAGTGATTCCCCTCGACTCTCCAAGAAGAAGACATTCTTGAAGCTTGATCGCCGCCGAAGTGAGCCTTTGATCTCATTGACAGCATCAGCGGATATTGGAACGTCAACTATTTCTCTGCAAGAGCCAGTCGTCAGCGACGATTCTCAAATCCCTTGTAGAAAGTCCGAAATCCACGACCAGGGCTTGCACAGAGAATCATCGCGAAAGCGTGTGAAGAAGTGGGCAACCTCTATTCTTGGCCGCAAAGCCAAGGACTCAAAGAAGTTCAAGCAGACTTGTGATGCTGCAGAGGGAAGCGAGAGTGGCGAGCAAACTCCTGATCTGGGACCTCAACTCGCCGAACCATTCGGAGAAGAACCCGATCTTGATGCATTGTTCGGTCAGGATCCCTTTACTGATGCTGATGATATCACCAGCCCTTCTATACTCTCGCCACGATCAGAGATCTCGGATTCGTTCTTCCCCTTCTTCTCATCTTCATCATCGGGCGGTGAAGACACGAGTCCTGTGATCGATTTGGATGCCGCTCTTGGACCCTACGGCACACCCACCATGAGCTGGGAGCAATCACGTCCTGCTCCAAAGAGGAGACAACTTCACAGCAGTCGCTTGGCCAGAGATTTCGTTGGACCAGGTATGCACTACCATCGTAGAACGGAAAGTGCCCCTGCTCTGGTCCCCTTCGAGTTTGCTGGTAGAGCCAGCTCGCCAGCACAATCACCGATGGATGACGTGTTCGAGGAAGAGGAAGATGAGTCTGCTGTTGACGGCGTCAAGGATCTCAGCATCTGCGAGACTTCGAGCCAGGCGGATGAGGAACTTGGCACCGGAATCCAAGTAGTCGACGCTGCCAATGAGCAGCTTGAACACAATTTCGATTGGAGCTTCGACGACGGTCTGGGAATTGAATCTCAAGGCTCTTTGAGGGGTGCTCAGTCTCACGATTACATCCAACACATGCCTACTCCGCCACGCACATCAGTCGTTGAGGACACTATCATTGAGGAAGCCACGTCTGGAATTGCGGCAGACTATGAAGAGCCTCGTACCTCGTCTGTTACAAAGTCCAGCGATTCTAGCGGAGCCCGCACCATCTCGGCGGAGGTTACAGGTCTTGGTCTCCCTCAGTCACAAACCGTTCCCCTCACTCCTACATCCAATGTCGCATCGACATTCTCATCTCCGGATCTTGCACGCAATCAAGGTTCATTTGATGCACTACGTCTTGGTACATCGGCTTCTTCCATTGGCGACGCCCGCACCATGAGCTCCTTTACCACTGCAGAGCCAACACCCGAGCTGTACATGTCGACTGACGACGTTCCTTCTTTGACGAGCAGCCGTTCCACTATGATCAGCACCATGTATCAGACCAGTCCCCGTCGCGAGACCATGGAGCGACCTGTATCGGTAGCATGCGGCAAAGGTCAGGCAGATGTACAGGCCTCTGAGCGCCGTCGCAAACGTTCAAGCATTCAAAGCTTGAGCATGCTTCTGGGCGGTTCCTTTGGCGAGAGCAGGCATAGTTTGAGGACAGAACAACGTCCGCAGACAGCCATTGCGCCTTCAGTACACGACGAGAGCAAGAGGAAGAAGGAGCATCGCTTGAGTAAGCTAATGTTCTGGAGATCCAAAAGCGACTCTCGTAGTAACCCATTCCAGTCAAAGTGAAAAACTTTGACTGGTATTTGGGCACGATTTTCTTTTTCTTTTTTCCTTCTACATCGCCCTTTTCCTTCGTTTCTACTCGCATGTTGCAGGAGCCGTCTTGGCGTCCATGTTATGGTCGATGGTGCATGAGATTTTCAAAACGTCATGCGGCGCAACTACTAGGTGTACCTTGCTTTTCTTCTGGGGTTTTTATTTTCGGAGTGTCATTAGGTTGGCTGAACATTCGGATGGCTGGGATGATTTTCTATCATGGCTGTGCAAGGCAGAGTGGTGGAGCAAATGGGAGGGAGAGCGCGCACAAGCGAAATTAGAGATTAGCATAGAACGAGAATGCCAATGACAGGCTTTCACGCCGAGCACAAAAAGACGCGCACCACTGTCGGAGAAGTTGCAGGTCAACATGGCGGGAAGTGACGATCGTGTCCGAGGATTGCTGATCACACTGTAAGGCGGTGGCGTTTCAGAGCAGGCGGGAGCGCAATTTGAATTTAGAATGCTCCCCTGGAGAATACGGGGAGCACGTTGAGGCGAGTGACGGAGACCCCCACCTTGTACGATGTGGAAAGTGGCAGAGACTTGACGATTTGGTATCAGTAAACAAGTTCATTGCCGGACTATTTGGTATCAGAAGCAGGCGCATTCTTCTCGAGTTGTCTTCGTGGTAATGCAGGGATGTTCCAAGAAACATCCAAGGCTGCTTAAACTTGCTTGCCTGGTCAAGACTCGAGCGGACGATCAAACAGGAACACTCAACGAGGTCTTGGTAGGGGCTTCCGAGATGGGCTTGCTTGGCCGCGGATCGATGGACAACAGCGGCTGAGGCTTGACCCGTGCTTCTTGTCACTTTTGGATTGCTGGGCCAAACAAAACCCACTCATCATCCCCTGCCTGCCTTCGTCCCATCATCTTTCCTGCCACTCTCGTTGTGCAGTCTGCCTTTACTCGATTTTTTAATACTCGACTTCTTTCACCAGTTTCCCGTCACTCGTTTACCGGGAGCTTTTTTCTTGTCTCATTAGACCTTTGATTCGACATTTTCTTTGGATACATATTCGGATTCTCATATTTGACCATGAAGGCTTCAATCGCTGCCGCATCCGTCGCCTTGAGCGCAACTCTGGCTGCCGCCACCCCTACTCTTCAGGCTAGAGCATCTGGCACTTCTTCGACCAGCCTTCCTACCGTCACAGTCAAGGGCAACGCTTTCTTCGCTGGCAACAACCGTTTCTACATCCGTGGTGTTGACTACCAGCCCGGTGGCTCCTCGGACGCCAAAGATCCCCTTGCCGACGAGGCTGGCTGCATGAGAGACATCAAGTACTTCAAGCAGCTCGGCATCAACACCATCCGTGTCTACACTGTCGACAACTCTGTCAACCACGACACCTGCATGAACGCCCTTGCCGACGCTGGCATCTACGTTGCTCTCGATGTCAACACCCCCTTGTACTCGCTCAGACGTGACAAGCCCGCCATCTCATACAACGCTGTCTACCTGCAGAGTCTGTTCGCTACCGTCGATGCCTTTGCCAACTACACAAACACCCTCCTCTTCTTCTCTGGTAACGAGGTCATCAACGACGACACCACCACCAACTGCGCCCCCTACATCAAGGCCGTCACTCGTGATCTCAAGCAGTACCGCAACAACAGAGGCTACCGCGCCATTCCCATCGGTTACTCCGCTGCTGATGTCAGCGACAACCGTTACGAGACTGCCCAGTACATGAACTGCGGTACCGATGACCAGCGCAGCGACTTCTTCGCCTTCAACGACTACTCGTGGTGCGACCCCTCATCTTTCACTATTTCTGGTTGGGACCAGAAGGTTCAGACCTACAACAACTACAGTCTCCCCCTCTTCCTTTCCGAGTACGGCTGCAACAAGGGTACCCGTAAGTTCGAGGAGGTTTCGGCTCTGTACAACTCTGAGATGACTGGCGTCTACTCTGGTGGTCTCGTGTACGAGTACTCTGAGGAGGGCAGCGACTACGGTCTCGTCCAGATCTCTGGTGACAGCGTTACCCCCAACGACGACTTCACCTACCTCCAGGCTGCTTTCTCTAACAACACTGCTCCTTCTGGTGACGGTGGTTACAAGTCCAGCGGCACTGCCTCGACCTGCCCTCCCGCCAGTGACACCTGGGACACTGGTGACTTCACCGGTGAGGATCTTCCCGCCATCCCCAGTGACGCTACTAAGTACATGACTTCTGGTGCTGGTAAGGGTCCCGGTCTTTCTGGTGGTGGTTCTCAGGACGCTGGCTCCGACACTGTTAGCACTGCCTCTGCTGGAAGCGGTTCCGCTACCCGCACTGCCTCTGGCGCTTCTTCCACCGGTACTGGCAGCGCAAGCTCTTCTTCCACTGCTACCGGTGCCGCCTCGCGCGTTAGCATGGGAGAGCTCTCCTTTGCTCCTCTGGTCATGACCGGACTCGTCGCCCTCTCCACCCTCTTGGGCGCCACTCTTCTCTAAGCAAGTCTCTTCTTTTGTTTGTACCCTTTTTTTCCTTTCGTTCTCCTTACATATGCATCACCCCGGTGTTTTGGGCTGCCATGCGTCTTTTTTTTTGTTTTAGAACAACCTCTCTTAAGAGCGCTGGTCAGTCAGCAAGACTTCAGAGTCTAGAAATTGTGTATTGTTGGAGCTGTTTCTCGTACATACGTTTGATAGACAAAAATCCTTCTTCTAAAGTAACTACTTAGTGCCTGTGTGCCTTTTGTGGCGCATGTGTATGTCGGTGTTCGTTTTAATGGTCATGTTGCTGTCGTTCTGATCAATTCCTCCCACTTCTATCAGATGTAGCTTGTACGACCCTGACCAACACAGTCAACCCTCGACGACCAGCTCATGTACTTTCGATGTACTAGCAAGTATTCACTTCATCTGATTGTGTGTTCATGTAGTGTGGTCGTCGTGACTCGGTCAAGTATATCCACGCCTTTTCAGTCCAACCTCGTCGTTTCGAGCAGCTCACGGGTTGGATATGTGCCCTCGGTCATTTGCTATTGCACAACTGAATAGTAAGTCTCAATTTTGAGGGCACTACACTTCTCAAGATCATATGCCAGAGGCCGTCCCCCTTCTTGTATCCCGGAAAAGTGCAGGAAATGGAAAGAGGACAGAAGTTAACGGCAAAAGGAAAACCATCGACTCATGAGCCATTCATTCATATCAACTTCACGGTTGCGGCAACTCCGGGGAAGTCGTACACCTGGTCGTCGTCGTTTCTTCACCTTGATACAGACCGTTTGCGCATATCTACTGTCCATTCTGTACAAGTCTGGTCGTCAGCATCTTTTTCACAACGTTGATGATACTTCGATCACATATTCCGCTATTACTCACGAATTCCGCCGGCATCGTGCACACCTCTCCGGCTGACTTGACTTCGGTCATGTGATAGGATCTGAAGGACTCTCAACGATCCTTCTCCATACCAACAATTGGCAATGCATATGTACATGAGATCTAGCTGGCACTATCCTACTGGATTCCGTTCTTCCAAACTGAACCTTACCAACCTTACTCCCTATCTTGCGGCGAGCTTCCAAAAAACCACACATTCAAGATCATATGCCATAGGTCGTCCTCCTTTGACCCCGGAAGAACCCGAGAAGCGCAAGAAGGAGAGAATCAAAAAGGCGAATGGGCGTCGTCGAAAATATGCAACAGATCCGGAGTTCCGCGCAAGAATATTGCAGCAATCTAAACAAAAGTATGCGGATGACTCGGAATTCCGCGAAAGGCATCTGCGACAGAAACTATTTAAATGGCACACCGATGCTGGGTTTCGTGAGAAGCAATCACAGATCAACGCCGAGCGGAGGTCGAGGTATAAGCTGACGGGGGAGTCCGAAGCTCGAGACCTTCGGACCGAACGAGCCAGGGAGAGCAGCAGCTCGAGGTACAAGAACGATTCCAGATATCAATGGACTAAACTTTTTCGGATGCGTTTGCAGAGTCCACGATTTCGAGAGGAGGTCCTTTGGAACGCACACGAGCCTGTGATATTTTCCCAAAAGATGGACTACAGATGCGCCACGTGCGGCAAGAGGAGATACCGTGGGCTAAAGCTGTGGTGGAGAAGAAAAAGACACGACAAAGACGAAATCAGGGGTGAAGGTGAGAGAGAAATCGGTAATCAGAGACAAGAAGGAGATGGAGAATTTGACTGCCTCAATTGTTTCGTTGCGGATTGCGCAGCATTCACGCCGATATACTATCCACCAGGCATAAAACCATTACCGGAGAGGACCTTCGAAGAACAACCCAAGGAAAACTCTGATATGAAGAGCTCTAAAATTCGATGGGGGACGAAATGTCAACCGGAGACATATCTAAATCAACTACATGATACTGGTCCGTCATCACAGAAAAAAGGAACTTCCACCAGCCAAAAGTGCTATCAGCCCCAGAACCCCAATTTTTATGAACAGCGAACGTATTCTAGCACTCCGATCGTCACGGAGTATATCAGGATGTATTCCAGGTTGCACTAGTTCGCTGATACGATATTCAAAGAGGCGAGAACGAACGCAACAGCTACTGGTAGCGACATCACAGTCCCACTGCTCCAAGGGGATGAGCGTGCCAACTCCCTCTGTCGAGCCGAATGTTCTGTCAATCGCGACACGGTAGTCCATTTCTGATTTCACTGCTCGATCAGTGCTTCCTTCACTGGTCTAATTATCCTCATCCCGCCACATCTCGTAAAACTTCCTTTCACATCCGTTTGCTACAATCGATCCTGCATTCCCAGCATCTATGAAGCTTGCAAGGGAGCTTTTATCCATATTGGAGTATTCTCGATCTTTTGCTCGTTCGCTCTTTTCCCCACGAGCTAAGTCGTCACGCCGACAGGTCATGGCGGCTGTCCTTGTTCAAGCCTCTATTGTCTCGCTTGATTTGTACAGACTCGCAAGATACATTCCTGGCGATCAAACTCGAACCATGCTACAGTAGGTACTCACTATCATCTGCACAAACGTAACGCGAAGCACATCTCAGACATGGGTTGCCTCAGATCTACACTTATATCCATCTCAAGTCAACACCAAGACTTTCTTACACCTTCTTTATCCATCCATTCCCCGACGGTAAGACAACGCATAACATGTAAGCAAAGGCCAGTTCCAAATCATGTATGCGGTCTCCAAGTAAACATCCTAGACCGCTACGCATATAGACAAAATTATCCAGACGAACATCGAATCTTCACAGTACAGAGATGATAAAGGGCTCGAGAAGCTATCCATCTTGGATAATATCCCTGTCGGTAAATAAATCCTTCTATACACCCCACGGGAGATCCACCGATATCTTGAATTCAATGCAACCTATACATCACTTGACCCTAACCCCCCAAAAACAATCTATTTCTTTCGACTAAATGGAGAAGAGAAGACAATTAATACTTGGAAACAAGAAATATCTAGGAAGTTCAGGGTCAGCAGACCAAGCTTTCATATATTCCTCTTTGCACACCCCAACAAAAGAAACCGACAAAGGACGAGACTCAGCCAAAAAAAAAAAAAAAGTTAAGTAGAGAATGTATCAGCGTTCTTAAAACATACCGTCTAGGGAAACAAAAAGGACTGGATACTTTTTGTTTTATCATCTCGATGCGAAATGGTGTTATTACTTTGCGTACCTTGTGATAGATACTCTGGAATTGCACGATTGTTCCAAAGATCTCGAAGTGGCAAATTTTGTAGAGGAGAGTTGAAAGACTAAGCAAGTATAGGATTAACTAGGCGGCCTACTTCCACAGTGGATAGATTGTACGATTTATAATATCCTTTCTTGGATCGAGATGATGCGTAAGGACGTCCTAATCGACTTGTGATGGTGGTAAGCTTCTAAGCAATTCACTCATTCAAGAACAAAAACAGGCATAGATGCGTAGGAGGTATCTCTAGTTCGCAAGGCAAAATGGCGTAGCTACATCCTCCCTATCCATAAAACACATCCGCGCGAGCCTGACACGATATATCACTCGTAGCCTGGAAATGTGTGAGACCACAACTTGCTGCCAGTTTCCCACGATATTTAACCGAACATGAAAGAATGTCAGAAACACAGTGCAACAACCCTATTAGACACTGAAGGAAGAAAAAACGAGGGGGTTTGGAGGGGTGGTGTGGATGGTTGTCAAAGCAGAGGTCTCGTGTGGTGGATATGAGCAAGCCTTGATTACAATATTCATGTTCCTGGTAGAAGAGCTCCTAGGATATATCACTCAATAGCAAGTTCGAAGCGGGTGGGTGGGAAGATTTAGCAAATGATTCCAGCATTGAACAATTGAATACAAACGCCTGGTTGTCCTAACCAATGTACTGGGGTATACCGCGATATTCCTGTAATCCTAGCGCCCCGTGAATAAACAATATTAGAAGTAGGAGGGTCGGGAAGGAATCCCGTTGAAAAAGCTTTAGTACTGAGGTGGTACGAAGGAACTCTTGCTTGTACGCTCATCGTAGACGTGGAAGCCGAATTCAGCAGCATTGGGAGGCGTGTACACTGGCGGATGGTTAGAATGGTTCTATCAATCACGAAAGATGAGGGTTGGTCTTACAGTGAAGCGACATGGCAGGTTCAACGGGGTCTGGGTTGGAGACACGGTGAAGACCGATCTGGTCGGAGATGTATGTGACCTCATCGGGGTGGTATACGGTCTCTTGCTTGACTTCCAGAGGATGGACACTGGTGTCTCCGCTCTCTGGCTTGTGGTAGACAGTCTCTGTAAGGTTGCCCTTGAGGATCTTCATGACGCAGTGAGCATCGGCATGGTCGTGAATCAAGGAGCCCTTGGCAGGGTTCCAGACGATGAGGATCAGGTTCGCCTTGCCGTTAACGTTGTCGACGATGTTCCTCGTGTAGCCCCTGGTCTTGTCTGCGCGTGCGTATCGTTCCCAGTGCTTCGGGTTTGAAGTGTATTTGGCCATGAGGGCTTTGATGTGATTGGGATCGACGTGGGCCGAGTCGATGCCAGAGGATGGACCTAGGTATTGGCGAATGTCCCGTACTAGATGACCGAAGGGATCATCGGACATGGCGGACTTGCATGTGGCGCAACAGTGTACATGAGGCTGGTCCATGTGAGAAAGTGGAGCGGCGACGGACATTTTGAGACAGAGAGGATGGTGTTGAGATGTATTCTGTAAAAGGTCGAGGTGATATGTGTGTATTAGAGATGTAAGCTGGAGCTATTCGAGAAAGTTTGGACGACGGCGGCCATGGATGGACTGGATGTAGTATTTGTATTGCTGGACAAACAAGTCGAAAGAAGTCGGCGATGTTTGACGCAAGCACACCAGTCAGGGCCTCATCGTCTGAAAAGTCGCCGTACTTGAATAGGGAGACCCTGCCTTTGTTCTTCCCTCTGAATGAGGCATATCTAGCACAAAACTCACGCAGTCGGCCCATTGTTGAAAGAGACGACTTTCGGATATGTGAGGGAAATGTCGCAAGATTGCGAGTACTTGTGTGCTCAATAAACATCAAGGGTCGACTGGAGTGGGTGGCTTTACTCGTGCCCTTGCAGACACGGCCATGGATTGGACCCCGCAGTCGTCATTGCTCGCAGACGATTCGCCAAATTTGCAACTTCGACTTCTCACAATTCATCACCCGTCGCGTGTCTCTATACCGCAATCAACCATCCACTGTCGCTACACACGTCACCCAGACTACTCTTTCGTCGCGCATTAGTCGCCCAACCCCGAACAAACACCACCCATCATGGCTACCACCGTCGACAAGGTGCGCGACCACCGTCTTAAAGAGCCCCGAAATTTTATTGCTGACCCGAATTGCACCACAGATCAAGCAGATCGAGGATGAGATGGCCAAGACCCAAAAGAACAAGGCCACTTCCTACCATTTGGGTACATACAATCATGTCGCGCGACAAAGAAAGAGCTAGAGATCACGACACTAACATGCACATCAGGTCAATTGAAGGCAAAGTTGGCAAAGCTGAAGAGAGAACTTCTGACTCCTTCATCGAGTGGAGGTGGTGGTGGTGCCGGTTTCGATGTCGCCAGAACTGGTGTTGCTAGTGTGTATGTTGAGCACTCCACCCCATGTCTCTGCCCACAAGCTGACTCCAGACAGTGGTTTCATCGGTTTCCCCTCGGTCGGAAAAAGTACCCTGATGAGTCGATTGACTGGTCAACATTCCGAAGCCGCCGCCTACGAATTCACAACTCTTACAACCGTGCCTGGACAGGTCATGTACAACGGAGCAAAGATTCAGATTCTCGATTTGCCCGGTATTATTCAGGGTGCAAAGGACGGAAAGGGTCGTGGTCGTCAGGTCATTGCTGTCGCAAAGACTTGTCATTTGATCTTCATCGTCCTCGATGTCAACAAGCCTCTTACCGACAAGCGCGTTATCGAGAACGAATTGGAAGGTTTCGGTATTAGAATCAACAAGTCGCCGCCAAACATCCACTTCAAGAAGAAGGACAAGGGCGGTATCAGCATCACCAACACCGTCCCTCTTACCCACATCGACCACGACGAGATCAAGGCTGTCATGAACGAATACAAAATCTCCTCTGCCGACATTGCCATCCGCTGCGACGCCACTATTGACGACCTGATCGATATCCTGGAAGCAAAGAGCAGAAGTTACATTCCCGTCATCTACGCCCTCAACAAGATTGACGCCATCTCAATCGAGGAGCTCGACCTGCTATACCGTATTCCCAACGCATGTCCCATCAGTTCCGAGCACGGCTGGAACGTCGACGAACTGATGGAGCAAATGTGGGAGAAACTCAGCTTGTGCAGAGTCTACACCAAGCCCAAGGGCAAAGCTCCTGACTACACTGCCCCTGTTGTCTTGAGAGCGAACGCACGTACTGTTGAAGACTTCGTATGTTTCCCTCTCCACCGATCCGCAAGATTTAAGCTAACCTTCTGCCAAGTGTAACGCTATCCACAAGACTATCGTTGAACAGTTCAAGGTCGCTATTGTCTACGGCAAGTCCGTCAGACATCAGCCTCAAAGAGTCGGTCTCTCTCACGAGCTCGCCGATGAGGATGTCTTGACCATCATCAAGCGATAAATCACCAATATTGCATATCACTCGCCAACCCCCACCCTACCTTTGATATCCCGGGTTTGCAAAAACTGCCTCAAATCGAGATCAACCTTTCTGTTGGCCGATAGTACTTGCAGCAACCTTTGTCATACCCTTTTCCAACATACGCTAGTGTCCACCTCCTCAACACTCGTATCATGAACAATGACCGGTCCGGTAAGAGACCTCTTTTCCTTTTTACTTTCTTCGCGAATATTTCCTTTTCAGATAGACCGGCTTCTGCCCATGGAAATACACGGTTTTGGTCAAATGGCTACATTTCTTCTGCAACAACTTCCTTCTGCTTTCCATCATTTTCACTGCAAGCCATTTTTTGATTGGCCAAGGATTTGTTATCTTTTTTCCACTCGCGAAGCAGGTGCATAACCGCCCCGCACGCAGCCTCGGCCCGCATTCGACATTTAATCAAAAAGCAGCGCGATTCGACCTGCGATTCGTCAATTCTGGGTTGTTTTCGAGGCCAGCCATGCCGCTTGGTGAGGTGATCCAATAACGCAAGGCGTGTCTCTGCTGTGGAGAACCACCATGTCTCGCTCGGCTTGACTTCTTTGGTGCTGCATTGTAGGCCGCCTAATGACGAGGGTTTGCAGTCGTCCGCGACGGCGCTGTCCGATCGAGAGTTCGCCTGGAGCTTCAGTACTCAACAGAGTCGCTGATGTTGCGCTTACATTGTAAAAGTGTCCGTTTGAGGACGATTGCAGACGGGATGTGAGGACTAATATACCACTGGACTACGGCCGGATCAATGAGAGTCGAAACATGCAATTCCAGGGCTCGATTGGTAGTTGCGTTGTGTTGTGCTGTCGGTGCTTGGGCCCCCATCCACTACCACCATCAATTCCTTCAGCCCACAGCAAGCAAGAAGCCGATCACCTGGTCCCGACTTTCTGAGACGAGTGCGGGCGGGTTATCCTTCCGTGTGGAGTTTCCCTATGGCCGTGCATGCAATGATGCAGGCGGCCAACAAAGCGGCCGCAGCAGCAGGCCCTTTAGAGTCTTTACGAGCCCCGGTCCTCTACTTCCAACATGCATCATGACCCAGCACTTGTTTGCCAGGGCTCCAACACCTCGAATCTAGTGGTTGGCATCCCCCTCCCTATTTCGCACCTGCACCCACTATATCGGTCTCTTGTGTACATCATGTCAATTGTCCCCTGCCGCTGATGATCCTTGAAGAATTATTGCGGTAATCCTTTCGGAAACCAGCCTCGTACCGTCCCGATGAGGTTAACTTAATTTCTCATAGGCAAGCCCTGCTTCCACACTATTGTCTCCGATCATCACCTCTCCATAGGCAAGCAACCTTTTGGTCCCTGGGACTTCTTAGTATCTGCATTTATGCCTAACAAGTTGCAGAAGCTTTCTTTCCATCTTGTCAAGGTTCGACGTCGAGGTGCATGCTTCGGCTCGCATGGGGACTGTGCCTCGCTTCTTCCAGGAACATCTTGCATGCTTGACAGGCTCAAGTTTCCTGACATTTTGCTACCTCTGACCATTCAGAAAATTCTGCAATAACAAATTCAACAGACGAGCAGATCTCAAGGCTGTTGTGTGTAACATATCACAATGGAGGACAGTTCAGAGCAACAACACCCGGCTACCTTTGATAGTATGCCAATGAGGTGGTCTGAACAACACTCGTACCCTCATTCATATCATGGCACGCCAGCACAAGAGTATACGGGTTTTGGCTGGGGATCACCACCGCTTCCAATGCATTCGTCCACCTTTTCGCAATCGCCACCGTTGAGGCCAAGTCATCAACAGTTGCAACCATTGATGATGCCATGGCCGAGTATGCTGGGGAGCCAACAGACATTCTATCCACCACTTCTACCGCAGACTCAAATTGGCACGACATCTCCTCCTACTATGACGCCGATATCAGCGGGTTCATCATCCAGGTCAGGACCTTCTGTGCGGAAGACGCTATCAGACGATGACCGCAGGAGAATGTGCAAGTACGCGGAGGAGAATCCAACCGCAAAGCAGACTGAGATAGGGTGTAAGCTTTGTCCAAGTCATGAACATAACTTGATGCTAACAATCTCTCAGATCTCTTTGGAGTGGAACGAAGGTATGGAATTCTGTCAGGTTGAATCACTCTTTCTGATACTAACCGATCGTAAAGCACTGTATCAAAGGTTCTCAGGAAAAAAGAAATCTACCTCAACCAATCCCAACCCAAGGAAACTCCACGGTCACCGCCGAACAAAAGATCAAAGGCCAGGCTACCGGACATCGAAAAGACTCTCTCAGCATGGGTCATCAAAGAGCAGAAGAAAGGCTCTCCCATCACAGACGACGCTATCCGCGAACAAGCATACTACTTCGCCTCCATCCCCGGACCCGAGAATCCAGCTTCGAACCCAGTGAACATCCCCGGCTGGCTAGAGAAATTCAAGCAAAAGCATCATGTCAACCGCGCCTCCAAGTCCAAAGAGTTACGCAAAGATTCCGTCGCTGATTCCGACAATGCTACTGTCCAATCGCCTACCTCACCTTCAGACGAGAACCTCAGCTCAAGCTCACCGGAAACAATCTACCCTACCATGGACACAGCGATGGCCGCGGAAGACGCCAAACCCAACAACAGCAACAAACGCCGTAAATCTCCTCCCTCGATCAACACTGCATTCACAGATATGGGATCAACGAGCACTTGCTTCACCCCTCAACTGCTATCACCCACCTCTCCCTTCTTTTCGCCTTCCAGTCAGATCTCAGCAGGACCTTTGCATTCGCCGCTGTCACAACAACAACAAACATTTCCAGCACTCGATCATTTCATGGCCGACTCTTCTCCTGCCGAAGAAACATTATCCTCGTCTTCTCACCCTTTTCTCTCTTCGCTTGGTAATACTGAAGATGCAGAAAGTGGATTGGGGAGGTTGGGCAGTATAGATGAGTACATGGAAGATGTTATCATCGATAGCAAGACCATCAATCCTGATGCTTTGACCGCCAAAGCACCAACGAGGGAGGAAGCGAGAGAAGCACTGAAAATCGTAGTCAGATACCTCGAGGGCGAGGATGGAGGGATGAGTGAAGTGCAAGAGGGCAAATTGCTCGGCACACTCTTGGGTGAGAAGTTGAGGGTGAGGGAGTGATATGAGAGGTTTTCCTCTCACACCGAACCCGTCTCCTATGAGGTTTTTCTTGATGGGAAGAGAAGTGTAGGGCGAGAAGTTCGTGATTGTTGTTTTTTGCTTTGCCTGCTGGTCGGGCTCTTTGTTCTCCTTTTTCGTTTTTGGTCTTCTTGTTCTTGTTCTTTTTCTTCTTCTTCTTCTTTTTGCATTCTTTTGCTTTTCTTTTTTCGTCTTTGGCTTTCAGTTTTGAACCATCATCATTGTTTTTCTTCCGGGCCTCAGGGCATTTGCTTTTCTTGCAGACATTCAAACATCCAGACATCCAGACATCGACAGGGGACATCATCAACATCAACATACAGATACAGAAAAAGCTGCCCACGCAGTGGAAACACACAACACACCCATTTTGTGTATTTATGGCCTGTTTTAGCTTTTCCAGCTTTTCGACATCAGTGGGGGGTTTTCTTTCTTCTCACTTTCGGTTTCTGATTATATAGGGTCTTCAAACATGTTCATAGGAGTATGTATCTAAACAAAGATATGACATTTTCGGAAAGAAAGAAAACATGTTGTAATGATTGAAAATGAAATGGCATATATACATGGTTACACTCGTGCTTTGTCGTGCACGAATATCATTCCTTATTGCCATCCTCCTTTTTCAAAATACTACTGATGCTTTGCTCTGCCAACTCGGGAAACAGCTTTACAATGACCAAATCCACAATCCCGACTACCAAATGCTTATTCAGATATGCATCTCCAAAAGCATCGAGCATATCCTCCACCCGCCTGTGTACTTCTTCCTCACCAGCTCCAGCAAAAACATGCTTCACCGCCACAGGAGGTATAGCAGCGATAATTGCAGTAGCACATTTCGTCTTGATGGCAAGAGCTTCGGAAGGAGTAGGTGGCACGCGACCGGGACCCAAAGAATTGTTGGGGAACATATTTGTGCGGATGAGAAGGAGGATGGATGGTAAGCGGGAGGGATCGAGAATTTTGGTTTGGATGTGGTGGGAGAGGAGTCTGGTGAGATTAGAAGATGGGAAGTCGTTAGCCAATGGATGTTTCCAATCGATCGGGTTTTTCGATGATGCGACAGTGATTTGGAAGGGCTTTTGCAACATGATCGAGAGGGGTCAAGGAAAATTATTCAGCCATGCGCAAAGAAAACATGTGTGTGGGTGCGTGTCGATAGATTGGAGATGAGAGGCCTGGAATTGGTCGTCGGTTGAGGTTGCAATATTTTGCTGGGGGAGCCATATCCGCCACGGTTACACAAAGAGGATTTTGTTAAGCGCCCATGAACACGGGTTGGCAATCGCAAGCAAGGAAAGTAAGGCGGGCGTCCGTCCAGAACTTTTGAGGAGGCCAATCGCGAGGCCGCAGATGAGCAAATTCGATATCCCAAGCCATTGGTAGACCAAAGACGACACGATGCAATGCTCGGCGAATATCGCTTATTCTCGGTCTTGGAGACATCAGAGATATGTGGCTTCCACATCAGGAAGGCGTGCCCCGGCCCGCACTGCGACCTCGCCTGCAGGAAGCAAGAAGGAAAAGCAGGTGTCCAATGTAGCAGCAGAAAGTATAGACCGGATAAAATCACAAAAATGTTCGACTCTTTGCAATGGGCGCTTCGAAGTGCGACGTGGCGTCCTCTCAGAAACCCTTGTGCGCGTCCAGGATACGCAGTGCGAGCCATCATGTCGGTATTGCGTTGCTGCGAGCGCCACGTTCTGCACTCGAAATGCGGCTGACAGGCGGGCGGCCCGTCGCGAAAGGGTATTGGCTCATGCCGGGATCAAGTGACTGAAAGTACATGCGGGGGTACAAAGATACTGGGCGACATGGCTGAATTTCGGAGAGGAGGGAAGACAATCAAAACAATTGATCTGCGGATATCGCGATGCATGAAGGGGGGGAATATGAAGGTGGAAAGAGAATGTAAACTCACCTGTCCAATCTGCTGTTTGTGTAACCCACCTTCCATGAACTGCAGATCATAAGCCACTGTATGTATGCACCCATGGTTGTAAGCCATGGCATCTGCAAGTCCAAAGAAATCAAATGCGAGCAGCAACTCCATAGTGACATCCCCAAGATTGGTCGTTTGATGCTGTCGTGTGTTGATTGCTGGCATAATGAGCCGCTGTCATCTAGCTCATCATGTGTCGAGTCTTCTCTGCTATTCGCCCTTGGAGGCAGAGATGCGGCATCTGACAAAGCAGTGAAGAAGGCGCGTATCGTCATGAACGCAAGGAAGGCGTATTGCATGATTTGCCAAAACGCCTTGGATATGAAATCCACTGGACTTCGACTTGTCACCGTGGGTGCTTCTTCGGCATCGTCGCTGTCATCTGCCAGGAGCCCAAACTGTTCCAGACGATTAGGACTGGTTGGTGGTTGCTGCTGTACATCGGGTTCCGGAGGACGCAGGATGGCGAGTAGCTTGGTAATGACATCGCAAATAAACCAGCCTTCGCAGATGTTGCCGCAGACTCCCCGGCCGATGATCAATTCAGAGAAGATTTCAGTTACCAACACCCTCAGAGGTGGATTATTTAGATCCTCCGGAGGAAGAACATGAGACAAGACTCCTTGAATCAGCAACTGGCGCCATACAGCTTCATTCTCTGCCTGATCTAGAGATGCAAGAGAACCGGATTCAAACGGAACTGGAGTGAGGGCAGGATGGGGGTTAATGGCGTGATAGATTTCTCTCGGGTCTGCTACAAGAGAGGATGTGTAGGATCCGTTATATGCAGTTCGATAAGCTGATACCAGGTCAATTAGGCGAGTACGATATCTCCTTTGGATGCGACCATTACCTGTAACATGAAGATTAATCAACTCAGGAAGCTCGTCGAGTATCAATGCCTCTAGATCGACTGGTCTGATTCGCTGCTCAAGAGCGCGTGTGCAGTGGGCGATGATATGAACAACTTGGTCGGTGAAGTCCTGGTCCGGTGTTATCCTGGAGTACCAAGCGTGTACAAAGTCCTTGATTATTATGGAAATGAGAGCATATATCTGAAGGTCGACTTGATTGGAACTAGTCAAGGGCGGCAGTAATTCAGACAACGGCTTGTGGATGTTTCGTGCTCGGCTACCCTCAGGTCCCGCGAGTTGCGAAGCGCATAAGGTACGTTTGATGAAGGCGATAGTAGCTTCATCGGAGTAAACGGAATCGAGTTTCTTTGTGCTTTTTGATCTGTTGTGCTTTGGTCTTGATGGGTTGTTGCTTCCAATGGAAATGTTGCTTTTGGTCCTAGCATGACCACGAGGGGCAGCGCGGGCGGTTTCTTGGTCCATCTAGAGATTCTTGCTTCGAGGGCATTTCCTTTGCAACTTCATGAGTTTGGCGCAGGCATTGAGAAAGATTCGTACATGTCGGTGATTGGTTATGAAGGTAAAGTGACGGAGGTTGTTGATAACCATAAAGGTAATTACGGTGGGGCTCCCTGCTGGCAGGTGCGCCTGGCCTTCACCCCGGATCTGGAGGAACAACCGGATCGTCATTTCTTTGCTTCGAACCATCTTGTAGTCAATTACACCAGTCATGGCTTCCACAGATGGTCTTGACGAGGTCGATGGTGAGTCTGAAGAAGGTTGTATACATGTCTTCTACTAAGTACTGACGGATTCGCAGCACAGCTCAAGGCTGTCATCGACAACTTGTACATGTTGATCTGTCAGGCGCACGAGTTCCGCGGCACCCAGACTCAAGAGGCCATGACCTTTGAGATGTAATTGCGATATCCATCTACTCTGCCAAACCCAAACGCCGTGTTGACACGACCCCAGCAAACGCCTAATCCAAAATCTACTCGCCCTCTGCCAAACCGCGCGTACCCTCCCGACCGGTCTACCACAAGAAATCATCGAATACGTCGAGCGATCGCGCAACCCTGATATCTACACCCGCGAGTTCGTCGAGCTGGTCCAGAGACTCAATCAACAGCTCAAAGGTAGAAGCCAAGCCTTCGCCGACTTCAGAGACATTCTGGCAAGAGAGATGACGGGTGCACTACCCGACTGCAAACAAGACATCAAAATGGTCGTTGAGAGTACTGGCGGCAACCCTCCTGTCTGAACTCGATTCTGCATCTGCCTGCACTAGCTTTGCTTGCTTGCTTCTACATGGTACCCGCCAGACCGATCCTCCGACCCCTACAACTTCCTGCCCTACATCAAAAGACGAAGGGAATCATCCTCCACTTTCCGCTCACGCTATCCGGCCCGAACTTTTGTCCATACCAGTCCCGGGTTCCATCCGCCGTCACTCCTAGATTTACGCTTACGAAAATGAGTGCGCATACTATCGTCCAGTTCAACAGGGATCCAGCTGGAGCCGCAACAATCGAAACAGCAAGATAGATCAGACACTCGACAAAGTAGTGAGGGCAAACCAATCGTTGGAACACTGGATGCTCGGGCACACTGTACTTCTTCAAAGATGCAAGATATGCGTGGCAGTCGTGTTGCACACCAGAAGCAAGGATGAAAATCAAGCAACCCACAAAAGTACGAAGGCAGGGAGGCTCGATAGTCAAATGCGAGAAATTGAACGACTCTTGGAGAAGAGTTGCTAGAGAAAGAGAAAAACGTCAGAGGAGTAAGACACGGATTTCTACCAGGCCAAAACATACGAGCTCCTTCGATCCAGACGGCTATGCTCATGCTAGCATAAAACCAGACCCCCAAAGCCCAGTGGCCGATCCACATGCGAGCATTGGAGGGCTTAGTAAATTCCAAACTCTCATACAAACGACGGACACCTTGCAGGAGCATCAGTATCCATGTGACGATGATTTGATCCAAGGTCATGGAATTCTTGATGTCGGTCAATGCTGCCAGGTTGCGCCAGAGCGATTGATCAAGGAGGATCTGAGAGAACCATATGAAAGAACACAAGGTGGAGACGAGGTAGAAAGATGCAAACCAGCTGTGAGGCACTTGGAAAGTGGCAAGTGCGTCAAGTGGATTGGTAGTGAGTTGTTTTGGCGGTTGACCATTCTGACGAGAACCATATGCTAAGAAACGCGTGCGAAGAGAAGGAAGGCAGTGAGCGAGGAGAGCCTGCTGAGAGTCAGCGGGCTTACTCGAATGGTATGAGGTATTTTCTTCTCTCTCACAGCGATGGCTGCCAGCAAGAAGGAAGCCCTCAAAATAATGACGAGGTCAAGCATGACGCTAAATATTGTAAGTTCTTGAGGCGGTTGTTACAGGATGATGGCGTCCTAAAAGGCGCACGCAAAGGTCTTGGATGGGCACAGCACGACCATGCAACAGGCTTCGCCAAAGGCTCTCACGACAACAAGGCTGTCTTCCCTGATGGCAAGTCCAAAATTCAGGCAAGAACAGGCCTCGACTGTCGGTGAGATTGCTAGACAAATGGATCGGCGGCGGCAGACGCACGTGACTGTGAGAGGTCAAAGCGGGCCTCTAGACAGCGGACCGCTTTCCAAGTTGCAGCTCTTGCTAACGTTAACCGATACTTGCTTCTTCCCAATCCACAACAACCTCTGTCCGCCCCCTTACGACTCACATTCCTCGACTTTCCATCTTGCGGAGCCGGTCTTCGCCTTGCCCTTTATTGTATGGCCATATTCGCGGCATGAGCCACAGCACCATCCTCGACAGCAACAACGCGCTTGTCCAGAATGCGCCGCCTCTTCCACCTGTCAAGACCACCTCTCCCATGCCTCTAGATCGCCCATCTGTCTCCCCGCCGCCTGAAGCCTCCAAAATCTCACCAACTCGCCTTCCCGAGTCCGGGAACAACGATGCACTTGATGCCGAGAATGACTCCGAGGCCGAGACCTTGATCGTATCTCCTGTCAAAAAACGCGACTTGCTCAAGCAGTCTAATTCTGCCCAGGCCTTGGAAAGCATTGACGAGATTCCTGAAAAGACTGCCGTCCAACCGGACGAGGAACACTCCGAGACCGCTCGTGAAGCCTCGGAAGACAAAGCTCAAACCAACGGCGATAACCTACAAAAGCAGGAAGACCAATCAGTCGCCAAGGACGTCAAGCCAGATGAAAAGACTACTTATGCCAATGGAGATAACCAGGACAGTGACAGTGACAATTTGAGTGAAGTATCCTCGGTGGAATCATTTGAGGTCGAAAACGGGCATGGAAACGACGTCAAAAACAACGAGAACGATGATGACGACGATGATGAGGACGGCAGATCGTGGGCCTCAGATAAGGACGACCAAGAACGAAGCTCAAATCCACGGAAACGCAAACATACAGATGTAGATCAGCCACGTCGGAAACGAAGGTCCAGCCAAGATGACGTTGAGCGCTCCTCATCTCCTCAATTGCGCAGACACCGACGGACTGCATCAGCGCAATCCGCACGCCCCAGCCAGAGCCGGAGCAACAGTGGACAACATTTACATACAGCGGGCGTTGCACGGCAACGACGCGCCGCTACTCATATTCCCGTCCGCGAAACAATGCTTGCAAGGAACGTCTGGGATTCGGATACTTCTTCCGAAACATCACATCAATATCCTAAAAGCAGACTTACCCGAAACACCAGCAGGGCTGTTTCAACACCAGGTCGACCAATGGGTTTAGCAAAGCGGCACGTCAACAAATACGGCTTCACTCGCCTGGCCGAGGCATGCGAGAATGGCGATCTTGACGGTGTCAAGGAATGGCGCGCAAAGGACCCCGAACAACTGGAACAGCGCGAATTTGCAGGCAACACTCCCCTCCAAGTCGCCTCCCTGAATGGATACCCCGAGATCGTCAGCTATTTGCTCGAGCAAGGTTGCAATCCACATTGCGCAAATGCAGACAAGGATACCCCCCTCATTGACGCGGTCGAGAACGGCCATCTTGATGTTGTTCAAATCCTCCTCAAAGCCGGAATCAACCCTTTACATTGCAACCTGAAAGGCCAGCAGGCGCTCGATGTCATCACCAAGGAGACCGACAACGCAACCGAGATCCGTGCTGCTTTGCGCGAAGCAATCGAAGACTGGAACAAAAACGGCAGATCTGAGCAAACGTACAATGTCGAAGAACCCGCTTCAAGGCCTGGACCAAAGCAAGGCCTGCAATTTCTTGCACGCACCTACGAGAATTTGCTCAAGCTTGTTAGCGAGAATGACAGGACAGCCGTTCAGGAGTTCCTCGATGCTCGGGTGCCCGTCGACAATAACGTTGTGGCGGCGGCAGCAAAGACCGGCGACCTATATCTTGTGAACATGCTTCTCGCTGAGATGACCCCTAAGAAGGCTCGTCAGAGAGCTGATAGACCCATGCTCTCTGTTATTGGAACCTCTCACTTCGAAATGGTCAAGGCCCTTACCGAACTCGATCAATTCGAACCTAGATGGCGCTCTAAGAGTAGCAACCTGACCTGGTTCGAGATCGCAGAGTCCAAGCAGGGTCCGAGATGGAGAGAAGAGAAGGCGCTCCTCGAAAAGTTGTACGAGAAGGCTGATAGCGCTCATAAGCTGAGCTCCAGTCCCGTTGCTCGACGCGAACCCACGAAGAAACGACGAAGAAGCGCAGAGCGCCACAACGACTCTGATGTGGAAATGGAAGACGCTGACTCACCGGAGAGAGCACGAAGCAGAAGACGCCTTGTATCTAAGAAAGACATGCGTACAGCTAGCCGACAGCGATCATCCTCGGAACTCTCAGATGTCGCGCCTCCTAGAAGACACGGCGAACGACTCTCGGATCAGAATCTCAAACCACCTGGACCACGTAAGGTTGGACGTCCAAGAAAGCACAGTAATTCCCATCTCTCCGAACCACAACCTAAACGACAGCGTTCGTCCTCTATGATTGAGCCTGCCGAAGAAGACCATACTCCATACGACTCCGAGGACGACGCTCAACATGAGGATGATGAGGATATCAAGATGGAGGAACCCGATCGCGAAGCTGCAGAAGCCGAGGCCACTCGCAAGGCCGATCTCGACGCAAAGGCTGATGCGCAGAAGCTAGCAGAGAAGTTGCGCAAAGACGAACAGACTCGAAAAGAGGAGGAAGCTGCGCGTCGCAAGGAGGCCGAACGTAAGGCCGAAGAAATCCGTCAGCAACACGAGCGAAAGTTGGCCGAAGACCGTCGTCTGGATCGAGAGAGAAAGGTTCAAGCGCTTCCAAGCGCTTTGAGTCACGTCCTCGGCCTGGTAGATGTCCACGGTAAGGAGAGACAGGCCTACATCCAGAGACACTTCCTTCCAGTCCAGGTCGTCAAACGAGCCGATTTGGGAGACGTCGGAGAAGAGGGCAAGCCTGACGACCTTTGGATGCTCAGCTATCAGGCTGCTGCAATCCTTACTGGAAAAGACGCAAACATTCTCCTGGATCTCCCTATCGATGCCAAGACAAAGCCGTCCTTGCTCTCCGGATCAACGACATCTAAGGTGACTGAGGAGCAGCGCCGATTGATGCTAGCATGCCTACAGTCAACGAGTCTGGTCCATGGACTTCCTTCAAACGAAGACAGCGAAACAGAAGGACCAGGAAACTTGTTGGCCGAGCTTGCCGAAGCCGAGAGGATCCAACATCGTATCAAGGAAGACCGAGCAAAATTCTTGAGCATGGGCTCTTTGAGATGGATGCGATTCAGTGACTTTTACAAGATTGCGACATCAGCCGAATGCCCACACCTGGATGGACTGGACCTTCAGATGAGATTCGATTGCTGTCTCGACCCATTCCCTTTCTCATCGGATATCAAGACAGTCAACGGCACGAACGACAACGACAAGGAGCGAGTCAATGGCACGAATGGCACCGACCAAAGGGGCCTTTCCGCGGCTGGACCCGGAGTTACGACGATTACGGTTGTACAGGATTGAATTGATTGATATGCAAAGCACAGCGTCTGGTTCATTTTATTTTCATAAGCATTGCAAAGCAAAGAGAGCCGAGACGTGGATTTCGTTCAAAGGGAAGGAAAGGGAGTTGTGTGTAGTGTCAGCTTTTTTGATGATGGTGAATGGAGATGGGCTCTGTTCTGATCACAAGAGTCCCAGTACATAAAAACAACATTCTATAAACCCACATTCTGTCAATACACTTGCTGTGTCTACTCTACTCGAGTACCTATTCCATCCGAGCGTCTGCCTCGAGACGAGGCCAGCATTGGCAGCTAGGGCACAGCCCGGTATCTTCACGACCTTGCCGAAGTGCCCCAAACTATCTACGTCACAACCGCGCAGTTAAAACACGGAGATAGACGGCTGCTCGGCAATTGATGATGATGGCCCATGAACTGACATGGTTGCAACTCACAACCTGACACCTTTTTTGCTCCTTTACCTCTCAATACTTCAATTGGCAACAAAGACAAGCAGCAATCATGTCTAAGCTCTCGCCCGCTCTCAAAGAACTCATCAATGCGCCATTCGCGCGACCCGGTGCTCTGCCCGCTCCACCGGGCATCAAGGCATTTTACCAGAACTTGGCCAAAGATGCAAAGGCCAGAGGTGTCGGTGTGCCTGCTTGGTTGTCCATGGCTGTATGTGATACACACCCCTTCCAAACATCCAAGTGAGGGTGCTAGAAACTGATATGAGGTATAATAGACAGCAACGACCATGACTATGAATTCGCCGGACTCGCTATCTGAGCTGTACCAAGCCGCTTCGCCGGAGGGAGATGCGGTTCAAACGGCGGAACTGATGAGGGAAGTCGGATTGAAATGTATCGGATTCAATGGCGTAAGTTTTTCTTCCTTTCCCTTCCTCTTCCCCCACCTCTCAAGAGACGAAAGTACTGATCAAAGGTCATGCAAAAAAACAGGTGCCCCGTACAATCAACATGCTCAACGCCTTCCGCGCCTCCCTGCCCGAAAAAGTGACATCCTCCCTGTCCACCACACCCACGCGCATCCCTTCCCCTCAAAATATAACCTCAATGTCCGCCCGTGGCCAAGACCTCTGGAAAAGCATCTACGACCCCTTCGACAAGAAACTATACTCCAAACTCGCGGATTCGCATCCGGACCTGCCCGTCCACATCCTGCACTCCGAATACGGTGCTCTTTTCGCCGACCCGGAGGAAAAAGTGCAGGGCAAGGTTGGCAGGGTGTTGACGTCTGTGGTTGCGGTCAGTTGTTTGAGGACGCAGACGGGAGTGGGTCCGCAGGTGTTGAGTCATGTGTTTGGATTGAGGAAGGCGTTTAAAGATGGGAGTGCTGAGGGGGATGTGGAGGGGGGTGAGTGGTTGGCTGGGGATGAGGGGAGTGTGTGGTTGTTGGAGAAGGTGGATGGGATTGTGGAGGTTTTGAGTGGGGGTAAGGGGTCAAGTTATGCGCCTGGATCTATCAAGGCGAAGCTTTAGATGACGCTTTGTGCTTGAAGGTGGAATAGACGAGATTAGGCGTGCATAGATGAGAAAGAATCTTTTGTACATTTGGGTTTTTGATGTCTAGAAAACTTTGTACACGTGCTTGATGAATTGTTGGTATAAGAATAAATTGCTGTGAAACATGCGAATGAAGATTTTGGGTATGAGGTTATTTCTCTACTCCATCTCGTGGAGGTCATCGGCCACCTTGAACTTGGCGGCGGTCTTTTCTTGCACTTGCTCGACGGTGACGCCAGGTGCAACTTCAGTGAGAGTAAGACCTCCATTCTTACGGTCAACCTGGAAGACACACTATAACAATCATTAGCTTCTGCAGAAACCAGCTGGAATGGAAACACAAGCGATGACTTACCAACTCAGTGATAATAGTCGACACACAACGAGCACCGGTCAATGGCAAACTGCACTCCTGCTGAATCTTGCTAACACCATTCTTATCCACATGATCGGTGAGAACCACAATCTTGGTTTGATCAGGGTTGGAGACCAAATCCATAGCGCCGCCCATTCCCTTGAGCACTTTTCCAGGAATCATGTAATTTGCCAAGTCACCGTTAGCGCTGACCTGCAGAGCTCCCAACATGGAGACATCGATGTGACCACCTCTGATCATAGCGAACGACTCGGCAGAATCAAAGGTGGAGCCACCGGGGAGGATGGTGACGGTTTCCTTGCCAGCGTTGATGATGTCCACGTCGACTTCTTCTTCGGTGGGGTAGGGGCCCATACCCATGAGTCCGTTTTCCGAGTGGATCCAGACCTTGATCTTGGGGTCCAAGAAGGAAGGGGCGAGAGTGGGCATGCCGACGCCCAAGTTGACGTAGTAGCCTTGCTTGAGCTCTTTGGCTGCACGACGGGCGATTCTCTCGCGACGTTTCTCGCCTTCAGATTTGTTGGATTGGTCGCCGCCTTCGACTTCACGCAGTTTCTTGACTTCGAGTTTCTTCTCCTCTGTTGCGGGGACGATGCGGTCGATATAGATGCCAGGGAGGTCAACCTCGTCGGGCTTGATCTCGCCGATAGGGACGATGTGTTCGGCCTCTACGATACTGCAGGCGGCTGCTTTTGCCATCATAGGACCAAAGTTTCCAGTGGTGTAGCGGAAGACGCAGTTGCCTGCCTCGTCGACCTTGTAGGCGCGCAAGATGGCAACATCACCTTGGATAGCATGTTCCAAGTTGAACTTCTTGCCCTTGAATTCACGGGTCTCACGTCGGTTGCCAGGTTGCAGGGTGGTGGGCATCTTGGAACCTTCCTTAGGAGGACCCATTCTGATGGGGATTTCTCCAGTTTCGATCCATGTGTGGACACCAGTGGGGGTGTAGAAGGCAGGGATACCGGCACCACCGGCTCTGATGCGCTCGGCAATTGTGCCTTGAGGTGTGAGTTCGACGTCCAATTCTCCAGAAAGGTACTTCTTCTCAATAGCCTTGTTTGTTCCGAGGAAAGACAGAATGACAGAGGTGAGTTGGCCATTTTGAACGAGCTCGGCAAGACCATAGGGACCAGCACCGGCGTTGTTGGAAACAGCCTTTAGCGAGTGCAAACTCTCGACTCCCCTCTTCGCCATGGCCTTGATAATAGTATCTGCCATGCACGTCAGCATCCCCGTCACATCCATCATCGATAACACATCAAATCAACACATACCAGCAGTACCGCAAAGACCAAACCCAGCACTCAAAATAGTAGATCCACTCTTGATATCAGCAACAGCCTCATCAGCAGAAGCGTAAACCTTTGATCTCGAGCGATCAATCGTGGGCGCCAAACTCTCATTCAATCCGATATCCTCGACACCACTGCTTGCATCGCTGCCGCCAGTCTTGACATCGTTGATGAAGCCACGGGTAAACGTCAATCCAGCAACTCCCGCTGTGCGTCTGCTCAATGCCACACGCGCTGATACACGCGGCAATTGTGTTCTAAGCAAAGCGTTTGACGACGAAGGCAATAACGCCGAAAGCCGCATGCATGAACGTCTTGTCGCTGCCATTGTGATGTGAGATGTGTAAATGCGAGACCTCAAGAAATCGTGAAGGAAGAAAAGGAAAAGAAGGAAGTGTGCTTTTCTTGGTATAATAGAAATATATGGCTAGCCTTCCCCCCTCGCGGTCACGGCTCTGTCGTTCCTTTTCGGTATCTGGGATCGGAAGCCGTACCGGATGTCACTTACGGCATACTGTACGCCCCGAGTTCGTCCGGGGAGAACCACGGCTTCCCCATGCCGACTCTTGCCCCAAGCTCTAGCCGAGACAGCGGAAGCATAAAAGTAAATCCACCTTTATGCAACATAGATTGGATTAAAATTGTATAACTTCGAACACCGTCTAAAGCGTGTTAATAGATGATTTATATAGTTTGAGCCGTCTCTCATTAGATCTTAAGGGAGTGTTATAAGATAGTTAGAGCGCTTGTTAGAATCGCGGCTAGCTTAGGAACACCTCGTCTCGAGGATACCGCTTAATAAGATGCATAGAACGACTATTTTTATAGTAATGGATTGGAGTGAAACTTCTTCAATATTGACTAGCTAGATTAGTCACGACTACGTGTTTATATCGAAGCACACTGTTCTTAGTTTCAAATACTTGCTTTCACGCTCTCTCTTAAGTCACTTGTCGAATGTGCAGCCGGAAGTCATTTTCTAGGAAAGCACAGTTGAAAAGTAATATCTAGCGACATCTCACCAACAAAGCCATGAAGCAGAATAAAACTCCCCCAATCGATGAAATTATATCCACCACATATCTCTACATCAGAACATCGGCAAAACACATGATGGTGCTGCCGCAATATCATCAATTGTCCTCACAAGCATAGTCAAGAGCACAACCCTGTCCCAAAAAGCCATCAGTCACCAGTCGAAACTCAAAATCCAACATACGGTTTCAAATATCACATTGCAATAGAAATCCAAAGAGTCAAGTTTGTAATGAGTTTTTTGCAGGTCCTTTTGTTATGTAGGATAATCGTAAGTGTGTGCCCTGCTATGGAAACATAGGAAAGTTGGAGTCTTTTTGCCTGAATACCAATTCTTCCCTGTGCCCACCCTTGGCATCCATTACCTCCCTTGACTTTAGGGAAAAAAAGGAAAAGAATTTATGAATGATTCCGAATAACAACATCCGGCGGTAAGATACAATCGTCCAGCGATGATCTTCCAAACGATTGATGGGAAAGTTGCAATCACTCCTTATCTTTGTCGTCGCCGTCGTCTGCTCCTGATTGTGCGGCCTCGCCGACGTCGGTGCCGCGAATTTTACTCGCCAGACCTGCCCACTTGCTCTTCGCGCTCTCAGGCTCGGCTTGTGAAGAATCGCGAATGACACTTTCGTGCTCGGCGATAGCCTTGATGTTTTCGACGCGGCGGGTAAGGTAAATGGTAGGCTCGCGTCCTCTTCTCGAGTGGATACGCTGCATTTCTTCCTGGTAGGCCTGCTCGAAGAAGTTGCTGTCGTCGGCACCAGGTGATTCGCAAACAATGTGTTCTATCGGCTTGTCGTCTTGGATCTCGTCCGAGGTGTAAGCTGATGGAGAGTTGCTCCCGGTTCCTATACCTAGATATGTCGTTTCCGACAGGGGGTCATGAGCGTGGCCTTTGATATGAGGCTCTTCTAGTGCGCGGTCAACTGATTCCTGCTGAGCGTCCTTGTCTGCGTGTTGTGCGTGTTCAACGTCATCGGGTGTCTCTGTGTGCGTAGAGTTTGACTCGTCCATCTCTCCCGGACTGCAGACCATATCGTCAGAGACCACAATGTCGTGGTGGATTCCCTCAGCAGCCAGGACCCTCTCCATCGGTTTTCTGTCATCCGCATCGCTGCTGCGTGTTTTTCTGTGTTTCGTCTCGATACTACCGGGAGGTGCTACTATGCGAGAAGCGCGACCAAACAAGCCGTCCATCAACTCTGGACGCTTACGGAAGAGGAGCTTCTTGAAGCGTTTCACAGCTTTCATCTGGAGAAGAGACGTCAGTCGCGTGATTACACGTTGCTTTCAGTCTGCACGTACCACGACCAAGAGTTGCTTCATATTGCCTGTAATGGCGTGGTTCATTTCCTCTTCGGTCGGCATGTCGACTAGATCTGCACAATTTTCCTGTATTGAAAGCAGAGGGTCTTCTCCGTTCTTGGTCACCCACGGATGGGCCTGGGTGTTGTTAGCTAGAATGTCATCATCGCAACAGACGGATGTTGTCATACTCTAAGCTCCTCCATCTTGATCCTGCGATCGGGATCCTTCTCCAAAATCTTACACATAAGATCCTTGAACTGTGGATTCTGTTCTTCAGATAATGAGAATCCATCACCGCGAATCGATTCGTACATCTCGAGTAGACCAGTCTTTTCGAATGGAATTCTACCATATCTGAGACAGTAGAGCGTAACGCCCATGGACCAGATATCAGCTGCTCGGCCAGAAACATGACCATGTTTGGCAACACACAACTCCGGAGGCATGAATGCGGGCGAGCCAGCTGATTTTGCTGTGGTCATATCAGACTCTTTCTCGAACATTTCTGATACGCCAAAGTCGACAATTTTGAGGACGTCATCTTCGTTTACGAGGCAGTTGTCAGGCTTGATGTCTCGATGTACGATACCCTGTGCATGTACTGTATAGCATGTTAGTTACGATCACAGATAGACTCTCACAGACTAGCTCCTTACGGTACTCAATGCCCAGGATCATGTCGCGGAACCAGCATCTGCACGTCTCTTCATCATATGGATCCGCTCTATCGTCGATGCCAACCTTCATGACAACACCCTTCTTGCACATCTCCAGGACCATGTATAGCGAATCCTCTTCCGGGTCGTCCAAGACCTCGATCAGCGCAACAAGGTTGGTATGGTGTAGTTTCTTCATAATCGCAATCTCCTCTTTGATCAAATCCAGAGAGTTGTTCGCTTGCGGAGTCAGTCTATCCGACGTCGACATTCTATGCAACGGTGAATTGAAGCCTCTGCTAGCTTGTCTCTTCTGATTCGGCCGGCGTAGGAGATTGGATTGCGCGCGCTTGCGCAGGCGCGATTTGGAGAATTCCTTGACGGCATATTCGTTGCCGAACTGGTCTACAGCTAGGTGTACTGCGCCAAAGGAACCGCGGCCTATCTCTTGCTTGATGGTGTATTGGTTGATCCGGTGGACTGCGGCGCCGTCATCGTCGCTGGAACCGTAGTGTGTTCGCGCATTGAGCGTTTCCTACGGATTGAGTGTCAGATTGTGTTGCGACTCGGAAGAGGCGATGTCCGAGCTGACCTTGACCGTGGTTGTTCTCGAGGGAGTTCGTTGATGGTGTCTTATGGGGCTTTGGTATGCCGGCAGGGACCTGCACGACGAGACGATTGCTCAGTACCGTGGTAAGAAGAGGGTTCACTTCAGAGTTCAGCCCTACATGTGTTTGACAGCTGCGGGCCGTCCATGGCTGGTATTTGTGCTGCCGATGTTGAGAGAAATGCCGCGAGAAGGCAGAACATGGTGGTGGTGCCCCGCTTCTGATGCTGAGCCGGCGTCAGGCGCCGCGGACGGATGATTGTGAGAATCTGCCATGGGAGACTGGGAGGAGAAGGGAAGGGGAACAAAGAAGCTTTTCTCATGCGCAGTAAAAGTCAAAATGAAGATGCTTGTATAACATTGCTGCTTTGCTTCGAGTTCTACCAATATATTACCTTCGAGTGAAGGTGAACGCTAGGCCCCGACTATCCGAAGACTTATCAGAAAGGAAAGCACGCCTCGCGACACTCACGCCGAATCTTGCGCCTGCCAAGCTTCCTGCGACCTCCCCACATCATCAACCAAAGGGCTAGAACGAATCACCAACCAACATCCTTGATATCCATCATATCAACCCATCCATCATGACCGTGTACTCTTTTTACATTTTTGACAGGCATAGTGAGTGATTATGAAATCTATCTTTACCACCGAGACTAACATCATTCCAGCCGAATGCATATACAGCAAACGATGGGCTCAGCGGCCCGTATCTCAAAGTGCCAGATCAGTCCAACGTCAATCAGGAGCCAGTGCCATCAGCAATGGCGACTTACCAGGAGTCAACCCAAAAGCCTTGTCAAATGAAGATGATGCAAAACTAATCTTCGGTGCCATCTTTTCTCTCCGTCGCATGGTGCGGCAACTGGGCGGTGAAGACGACAGGTATTGCCCCTTTGTATCCCACCCCAGACGATAGAGACGACTACTGACGATATCAAGTTTCCTTTCTTACCGCACTGGAGAGTACAAATTGCATTACTTTGAGACGGCGACAAATCTCAAGTTTGTAATGCTTACAGATACGCGCATAGCGAGCATGCGTACTGTGCTCTATCAAATATGGGCGAATCTCTATGTTGAATACGTCGTCAAGAGCCCAATCTCACCTGTTGAGCATGCAGGTGGTGTCGGAGTTGCAAATGAACTGTTCGAAGGCGCTTTGGAGAGCTTCATTGTAAGTTTTGGTATTCTGAGTGTGGTGACTATATGCCTTGCTGATGGTGAATGTACAGAACACTGTCTTCCCTCCTTCTTGAGCACAAGATAGAAGATATCAATGATGTTGGAGCCTCGGTATGCATAAAAGCACTCGGCCGAGAACTCTCGATAAGCTTTACCTTGGAGCATATCAAGGTACTGATATTGATCCCAATTTCTTGGCTCCACTCTCAACAGTATTTCTCACACCACAACGATACGAGAAACTGATCAAAGAATACGTCAAGTGAAGGCGGAAACATCAAATACGAGGAACTGCAACTCCCGATCCCAAGCGATATGGAGGACGAGCCATCTCGTGACCGAGCCACTGCTCTATTCTCTGGAAAGTCAAGATGACAGCCACTGTTTGCCGACTAGAGGAAGAGTGATTGCTTAGAAATAAGCCCATGGACAATCGCTCAAGAAGCAGAGCATACCAAAAGTTATGTTTTGAAATATCTCTGGCTAAAGCAAGTCATAAGTCTGAGCATTCCGATCGGCCTCTACCTGTCCCGAGACATATTTATACACATCCGATATGATCCCCGTCTAACTCCATGACTCCATGCTTGACGTCTCTTCCATGCCTGTTCGAACTTTTGATCATTTGCCATTTTCCATGATTTCGCAACCGTTCCTGACTGTGCCGACCAGTCCACCGGTCTGTAGGTTCTCACTGCCACCACCACTCAATCTGTGCTCAATCTCAGCCAAGCCTTGTAGCCAAGAGACCTTTGTGTGGGCAGGAACCTCCAGGTTGGCAAGCTCTTCGCCTAGAGCAGTCAGAATATCGGCCAAGGCAAGACCTTTGTTTGCCTTTAGTGTGTTGATGGTTGCTAGACACGAGGTCACATCAGGGTTGGAGAGTAGTGTGTCGCGGATGGTTGCGATATCAGCAGGATGAGGTGCGGCGATACAGTCGAAAATGGTCTCGTTCGTGATCAAGTCACGGTCGATCTTCGAACCTTCGGCAGGTGCTTGGCCTGGTAGATGGAGCGGTGTTGATGAAGCGTGGCAAGCTTGCAGAACGTTGAGAGCGCGGCGCATGTCACCCTTAGACAGAGTAACAAGAGAGTCAGTAGCATCAGCTGCGATGTTGACGTCTTCCTTTTCAATGACAATGTCGACAAGACGGCGAATATCGGGCTCTTTGAGTGGCGAGAAGCGGAAGCGAGTACAACGCGATAGCAGAGCAGGCGACAGCTTGTGTGTGTAGTTGGCGATGATGCAGAAACGAGTGTTGGAAGTGTATTTCTCCATGATTCTTCGCAAGGCCATTTGAGCAGTTGAGGTCATGGCATCGGCCTCGTCAAGAATGATAAGCTTGAAGTTGGCCGGACTGCTGCCATTGTCCTTGTCACCAAAGGAGGTGAAGATTTGTTTTGTGCTGGAGAAGGTCTTGATCTGCTCACGGACGACATCGATACCACGATCATCTGAGGCGTTGAGTTCGAGGACCATCTGACGCATGTTCTTGTTTCCATAGATGCGACGGGCAAGTGCGAGGACGGTCGACGTCTTTCCGGTACCGGGAGGGCCATAGAGGAGGAGATGAGGGAGTCTGTTACTGTCGACAAACTTGTTGATGGTTGCTAAGATGTCTTGATGACCTGAGACGTCGTCGAGGGTGTTTGGTCGGTACTTTTCCACCCTGTTTCAACGTCAGATGAAGCTTGGTATGGTCTAGACCAGGACATACCATGGTAGTGTGTCTTGCAGCTCGACAGGCAGATTGGCAGCACTTCTCTTGCCCTTCTCATCTGATTTTGACGAGAATTGGATTGAAGGCTGAGCGGCAGGCGCATCAACGTCCATTTCATCTTCGTAGTCTGACATGATCGGTAATGTGATACGAGTTGAAGGTGATTGAACTTGAGTGACGATATTGTCTGTCTCGTCGATTGACGCTGCCTGTGAATTTGAGAGACGCGTTCAACTGACGCGGAAGCGTGACGTTTTTACTTTAGCCCCAAAGAGGGAAGGTCAGCCTACCCCACAAGCCGGGATCGAGCATCCAGATTATCCAAGGGCAAGGAAAAAAGTACGATGGTCGAATACTGTTTTGTCGCAACTACAACACAACACACCATGCACTCGCGCGTTCATGCCGGCGAGTATGTGCTCTTACGCCTACCTTCCGACACCCTGAAGCTGGTCCAAATTGTTCCAAATACGTACGACCCTGCTCTATCCTCCCACAGCACCATCAATCGCTAAGCTCTCTTTCGCGTCGCAGTCTTGTGTCAATCGGCAAATACGGCTCCTTCCCTTGCAATCTTTTGATCGGACGCCCATACTACCTCACCTTCGAGATCACCGACAAGCAATCAGAATCAGATGCCTCCCGCCTTCGTGTCGTACCAGCCTCGGAGCTAAATGCTGAGATCCTCGCCGAAGATGCTCCCTCCTCCGAAAACCCTGCCGAGAAAGCCGATGACTCGTTCGATATTGTCGCCGATGATGGCTCAGTCTTGCTGAAGAACAACCGCCTTACAATCGATGATGCCTCCCGTCAAGCCCTCAGTATGGAAGAGATTGAACAGTTGAAGAAGGCTGGAACTGGTTCTGGAAGGGACATTATCGAGAAAATCCTCAAATCGCATACCCATCTCAGCGAGAAGACGTCCTTCGCCCTGGCCAAATACACCCTGAGGAAGCACAAGAAATACCTACGCAGATTTACCGTCCTGCCCATGAATGTCTCCATGTTGACCGAATACATGATCGCCGAGAAGGAGGCCTCAAGAGTCATGGAACTAAGAGAAGAATCGCTTGGTCTTGTGGGTAGCTGGGCCAACGTCCATTATCACCCTGACGCAGAACCCGCTCTGACCGAAGAGGGCACACAACTTGGTGGTGGAAGATGGTTGGTCGTTGACGACACTGGTGGCTTGGTCGTGGCGTCCATGGCTGAGAAAATGGGTCTTCTCTATCACCCGGATAATGAAGACGAAGATTCGGAAAATGATGACGCAGAAGCTACCACCAGTACGGAACAGGCAGCCCAAGCTGAAGAAAAGGCCGATGTGGAGATGCAAGATGCCTCAAAAGAAGAGACAACGAACGGAGAGCTACAAGAAGGGGAGGAAGTACGAGGGAACGGCAGAAAGCGTCCTCAAAACCGCCACAACACCAATCTCTCATCGACAAATACCCTCACAGTCATCCACGCAAACGCCCAACCAAACGTCTCGCTCTTGAAATATTTCTCTTACGACACAAACAACCCCACCGCTACTCACCCCCTACACACCCACCTCAAGACACTTACATGGCTGCAACTTATCGACCCCTCAGCAGACCCTACCTACGACGAGCCGGAAAATGTACCGCAAGCCGAACTCGACACGTGGAAGTCCGGCAAACGCGGTGCCTACTACCGCAAACGTCGTCGCTGGACCCGTTGCAAGCAGATTGTTGACGAAACCCGCGAAGGTGGCTTTGACGGCATAGTCATTGCCTCTTCGATGAACCCTGCAACAATCCTCAAGAACACCGTTCATCTCCTTCGCGGTTCTGCTCACATCGTCATCTACTCACCGACCGTGGAGCCCCTGACAGAAATCATGGACCTCTACTCCAAAGATCGCAAAGCCGCATTCTTGGACCACATTGCCAACGACACCACACCGCCTGAGGAGGACTTCCCGCTAGACCCGAGACTGATCTTGGCGCCGACCTTGCAGACAACAAAGATCAGACCCTGGCAGGTATTGCCCGGACGCACACATCCGCTCATGACATGGAGAGGCGGTGCAGAGGGTTATCTGTTCACGGCAAGAAGAGTGTTGCCCGTAGATGGCAAAGTCGAAGCCCGAGGCAAGTACAACAAGAAGAGAAAGATCGGATGATTGCATCCATCACTATAGACCATTTGTATAAAAACGACCGCTAGACTGTTGCCTTTGTTAACAGCTAATGACGCCGATTTCTTAACGTTGCTCACACGCACAATGCAAAGACCCTTGGCCTACCCAATACCATCACCATGCACACACACTCGTCACGCACACATACCAAACTTCCCATGTCCCCTTCAACAAGTTGTTCCCCACAACCTGCAAATCTCCAAACGCTGCCACCATTCCTTTTCCCAACAATGTCTAGATCTTGAAAATATCGCGCAATCTATAGTTTACAGGACAAGCAACTGATAACCTCATTCGCATATCAAGATGATAAAACAGAATCCACGAATCAGAGCCGTGGTCAATGGGACCACGTCGAATGTCTCATCTTCGTGATTGGGATACAGCCTGACACAAGTATCGTGCTTTTCCACGACTTCGACTTCTGCTAGATCTTGCAGATGAACATGAGGATAAGTGTACTAAGTGTTGCTATAAGGCGATGACAGTACAGCACGTGGCGATCCTCGTATTGAAGTGGAAGACTCATCGAGGAGCGCATTTGCGTGGGTTTCACTATTCCTTAGGAGTCATATCGAAATGAGACCAATAGTTCACAATTGCGACCACCATTCTTCCCTTCCCTTACTCTTCCTTCATCTCCAAAAGTTTGGACAGAAAAAAGTTCGCCCATCTCTTGACTTCTCACTAGAAGATCCTGCCAACTCTATCAACCGCACCAACAAACATTTCCCAAACCATCAACATGCGTGTATACGAATCCAAAGACGGCGCTCTATACAGCAGAACCGGCGTCATCTCCCCACCACCACCACCACCACCACCACCACCATCACCATCCTCACCCGACCTCCTCACAAATTCCTTCGAACCACAAATCCGCGAGACAATCCTCACAATCATCTCCGCCGTCCACACCACAAACCTTGCCATCTCCACCTACCGCAACCTCTGCACCTCCAACGTGCATAAAATCACCGCGATAAAACATCTCTCCCTGACCGCCGATGCTGTTGCGATAGCCTCTTTAAGGCAGAAATATGCGCGATTGATTACTGCAGAGATGGAGATGTGTAGGGAGGTGGAGGGGATGAAGCAGGGGGTTGTGATGTTGAGATTGGATTTGGCGGAGTTGCATGAGTTGAATGGGAGTGCAGAGGATAGGAGGAATGATGATGTTGAGGGGGAGGGGTGGATGCCTAATATTGGGTTATTGAGGAAGAGAGAGGAAGGTGTTGATGGAAGTCAAGGTGATGGATCTGCTGATGCTTGGGTTTGTGATCTTGAGGGGGATGAAGAAGATTACGAAAGAGGCTCGGAGGATGAGCGTTATAATGGGGACGCCGATGAGAGTTATGATGAGGATGAAGAAGAAGACGACGACGCCGCACCAATCGAAGACCCCATCACAGAACTCGATGGCGGATATCTAAACTGGATCCAAGACTGGCAAACCTCAGAAGACAGGAGAATGCTCATCACACTGCTAGGCACTGACTCACCAACACCACCACCTGAAGAGATGCTCAGCTCACATAGCCCACCTTTTGACGAACATCGAGCATCCTACAACCGCTTGGAACAAGCATTCGGCAGAGACTTTGAAGACAACACATCCATCACCGAGCACGAAAATCTCAGCATCAAAATCAAACGGCAGTGTGAACAGCCAGAGCAAAAGAAGAGTATAAATATCGACAACATCTACCACTGGATAGGAAAATTGTTCTAAACAGTCCGGCAGACCAGAAAGCGAATTAATAACATAATCTCACATAGGAATGGGAGATGGTAGTATTATCACACAGAAGAAACCTCGATATCGTATACAAATATCAAGCTATCTTTTTGATCTCAGATCTGATCTATGTATCCTCTTTTCCTCACTCGCGTGAGGAAGATTTCACTATTTATCATGATGTGTGATGGCTTTTGTAAAAACCATATTCGGAGAGGGAGGCTATTTCTCTTGACTTTCTTGATGAATGTCTCCTGCCCGAGAGGTGTAACACTATGATATCCCTGTTATCGTGGTAAACGTGTATTGGAACCTTAGTTCAACGATATATCAAACATCCTTCTCTAGATAACTCGGATAGTAATTATTCCAGGACTGATGGTAATGCACTAACCCAATAGGAATCCACTACTGCTGCAATACACGAGTTTTACCTAATATAAGATTTGTCCGGTGAAATGGCGTCAAAAGGGGGCTCCCCATGGACAAGTTAATAAGCTAGGATTAGATCGTGTAGGCCTGCAAGGTCTGGAAGCTGGCTACTTTGACCTTAGAGATTGCAACTTCCTTTGCTATTATACAAAAAACTACGCAGGACATTCGCGAGAGGAAGATTGTAGATTTGGAACTTTCACTAGAAATATGTGTAAATGGCTAGGTTAGTGCATTGTAACAGGCTATTTATATCGAAAACTCTTCCAAAGAGCGAGAAGAACCGAACCGAGTTAAACAGTACAGCAGAATGCTCATCTAGCCTCTAGCCTCTGGCCCGATGCACAATGTGATGGGTGAGATGTCCAATATTTTCAGCCCTTAACATTATGATTTTAGCATCGATATATTATTGCAGTTATAAGTCAGAAGATGACATTGAAAACCATGACAAAGGTTCGAAATATTTGTGCTGGAAATCTCAACTACCAGATTTATCGCTTTCCAACAGCTATGCACTGATATACAGATTTGTCACGATGCATGATGTATTCAGAATATCGGGCTTGGTCTACTGAGAGCATTGGTGCCGAACATCCTTAAGCGTAGGATCTGCTGTGACGAAGCGTTGTGAATGCTGAAAGTCCGATCAGGAGGGGAGTTGGGAAGGTGCGTACGGGGAAAGGTGCGTGCGGGAGATATTACTGCCTGATCCACTTATTCCAGAAGCTGAGGTAACTCCTTTGGCTCCTGTAAGAACGCACAGTACGCCTTTATTCCTAGACTGTGTCAAGGGAGAGTCTGGTTATGTCGACTCTCCGTGGTCGAGACTGTACTCTTGGAAAAAGTTGTGCATCGCGACAGCTTGTCACCTATAAGTCATTTCGAGGAAACACAGGGTTGTTTGTGAGTAAGACGTTCCAGTTCGTTCGTGCCAGCCTTGTAAGATCGACACTGTTCGTTCTGTCCTCACCAATATATCAAGACTGTGTATTGCAGCAGATCATCACCAGCATATTATTCGTTGGAAGTTGAAGCAATATTGAGGCATAAAAAAACCTTTATACAAGGAAAAAAGCAAACGCGATGAATAACCCATGTCCAAATCCCAAACCCGCGATGATATCTCGTCAACATTCCTTCCCTCCCCTCTTCATCAAACCCATACAAATCATGCCAACCATCCAACCTCAAGCTTATCAACCCACTCCATGACAGGTCTCATATCCTGCAACCACTCCTCCTCCGAAATTTCAAAAAAGCTACACATATTATCCTCATCCTCCTCCATTTCGTCATAAGAAACCGCATCCCTCTGCTTCAGATACTCCAATACATTGACCATGACATCCTGCTTAACAGGGCTGTCATATCTTGGCTTATACCAAGGCTCATCTTCCTCATCTTCCTCATCTTCCTCTTCTTCCTCCTCTTCTTGTTCCCTCAGCATCTCATACATTTCCTCCAATCCCATGCCTAAAGCTTTAACATGCTGCTGTAGACCCAAAACAGCAAATAACATATCATGCTTATACAACCCAAACATTTGGATTTCTTCATCAATTGCTCTCCAAGGTTCGTATTCGAAGATACATTGTTGTTTGACTTCCAGTTTGTATACGTGGATCATGGCGTGGTGGCACCATTCGTGGTATTTGGTTTCCGCTTTGATGGTTTCGTCCACTTTGTTGGCGAGGTGGGTGAGGTGGAGGGGGATTTTCTCTTGGAGTTGGCTGCGTGTGGGGGTGGTGAATTGTTCGGAGGAAGGGATTGTTGAGGTGACGGAGGTGGAGGTGTATGTGTATTCAGACATCGTGATGGTTGTCGAAGTGAGGTAAATGGGTAGAAAGTGTGTGTCGTGTAGAAAAGGTATATAGCAGTAAATTTGCTGTAGTCGTGTGATTTATGTCTCGTAAGACAGTAGCTGATGAGCCGTATAGAAAAGACTTTCTGTTTTCAAGAAAAGTCGAGTCGAAAAAGTGGTTGTTTTGTGTTTGGGTGTTGCCCGTGAAAGTACAAGTAGTCTGTTGCGTGAGAGCGTACTTGAAAGTTTGAAAATGGTTGGTTGGTTGGTCGGTCGATTGGTTGTTCGGGGGAAGGAGGTTTTCGGTCTTAGGAATCCAGTTCTCAAAAGAGTTATAAGGTCTATCTCAGCTTAGGCGATTCGAAGAATAGGCGATCCAAGAAGAGGGCGAGATCGATAGACATTTTATACCAACGACGCATTCTATGACTCTTTTGACAGTGAGTCGTAGTCGCGCAAATCAACTCAGCGAGGCGTGCTCTGTCTAGCTGCCTTGAGGGACTGCGAATTCTTCGTCCTCTGGTTCGTCAGTATAAGGCGCAAGAGGTAGATCAAGAGAACGCTGATGACTATTATCCTATGGTGTCGAAGATTGAATGGTTGAAGAGACTTTTCGGGATGTGATAGGTCAAGTCCGCACATGAAGCCATGCCAACCTCAGGCAGGGCATTTTCCTTCCGAGAAGCCGAGATTCTATCGACATGTCAGAATCAGCGTGAAGGACAATGCGTGATTGGTAGAGAGGGTTGAAGTGGCATCAAGCATGTTCTGGTAGTCATTAGTGTTCGTTCGATATAGATGTTGTACTGTCATCTTCGTGAGAAACCTTTACATGTTGCCTAAATCACGCGACCAATTCGTTAACACCAAAAGAGATTGAGTCAATGTGTATCTTGATTTTTGTTCTACTTCCCTCTTGCTTCCGTTCGCAATCTTTCTCTCTACTCGCGCTTCTCCTACTATTGAACTTCAGTCTGTTGTACTTGTAGAAATGCATAGTGTTCTGTGAAGAAGATCAGTGCCCAGCGAGTGTGTGTCGATCGTTGTGTTCTTGTGGACGGCAGTGCGGTTGCCAAAAGTATAATCCATTGCGACAACCATATGCGTACCGTGCTACATCATCCACAGTAGAGCTTTGTAGCGGCATAGTTGAGACCGCATGAAACACCTAATCCTACGATCTTCAGACCCTGGGCTCGTGACACCGAGGACGGCACGTACAGTTATCAGGGTGCAAGCTTGCACTGCTCACATCACACGTTTGGCCTCTTGCCGCGAGGACTTGGGGCTGTGGGCGGATAGGTGCTGGTCGTAGTTGTCGCAAGGACCCAGGATGCACCGAATGGTAAGATCTTCTGCGAGGCGTGGAGGGGTAAGGGTTTCCACGCGATTGACCGGCGTGCACCGAACCTTCGCGAGTCTGATTCTATGCACCTGACCCCTACCACTAGGATTTTGATGTCGGCGGTCATAATGTGATTGGTATCGCTGTGAGTGTGCATTGGAGCCTGAAGAGTTGCCGGCTTGATAGGACCTCAGTACCGATGGTTCACAAAGATCTTCTGAAGATACGAAAGGAGCTGGTGGCAGGGGGCAATTGTTACTTGGACCAGTGGACGGTAGGTAATTCGGATTGTGTGGCGAGTAGCGAAGTTCAGCATCCGCAGTCGATATCGGTGCCAAAGGGTTCCTGGCGTTAATTGATGTCCCAGCGCGGAAGGGTGGTTGAGGATAGGTACCGTGTTGTTCACCTCGTGCATTTCGAAGGTCGGCGGCTGGAGTGAGTTGTTGCTCGACAAGGTCACGAATACCACATTCGAGATTGTGAATCCTGTGACGTGCTCCAAGCCTCCATCCCATGAAAACCATGTTTCTAAGTCCGTCGTTGACCTTTTCAGCGGCGATATCTCCGACATGAGGGTTTACGCTCAGGAGAACAGCTTCATCACCCAGGTGAGATACTTTTGACTCCATTTCGCCGACCATATCGCGCAGTCTGATGAAGGATTCGAGCAGGTACGAAATATCGTGCAGGCTAGCGCCACGCTGTAGGTGATCCTCCAAGGCCACGAGATTGGTTTCAACAATATACATGATTTCGCTCACTCTGTCGAATTGTTCCACAAGAGTTTTGACCTTTTCATGAAGCAGGTAAGAGGCTTCATTACTAAGGCTGTCGGTCTCGCTGTCACCGTTGATGTCGCCGATAAGACTGTCAGTGTCGCAGCCATAGATTTCGCCGTTTTCGCGGAGCATGTCGTCGACCGCATTGCTGCCGCTATTGCTGTCGCCATCGCTGTCATCACTGTAGATATTCTCATCGTCTCCAATATCATCATCGTCGACCTCATCGTCCAGATCTTCAACTCCCAATTGACTGAGTTCGTCGGATCTGTGGGCATCGCCTGCGTCGTCGCTATCGTTGTATGGAGATGGGGACGGACTGTCTGCGCGAAGAGTTCCAGAGCTGGCCGCAGAAGCAGCGTCATCGTCAACGACTATTGGTGTCTCGCGGCTGCCGGCATCATCATTTGCGCTACCATGTTCGACGAACTCTGAAGCATCGGTATCGGTGGGTGGCAAGGCGCTCAGGATATTGAAGTTGGCATCGCGACCGATATGTTCGGGATTCATGACGCCGTATGGATCGCGTTCAAGCTGTGCCAACTTGTGCTCATCGAGATCGACAGGCGTGGGGTTGTTGTCGTTGTCGTTGGACTCCATGGCGGCTGCTAATTGGCGTTTGAAATGTGCCATCTCTCTTCCTCGGTTGAACTCTCTCCATAGACGGGGATCAACTTGATCCATTTCTACTGCGTAATACGCCGGTCAAATTGGCCAGGTTTGTTAGATCAGAGAAGATGAAGTCGATAACACGAAATATGGAGCAGTGCGAAAGTCAAAACAGAAGTGGAAGAGGGGATATTTATCAATGAGGACTCGCCGCTGGAGACTCATCGCGGAAAACTCATCCTCGAAGACTCATCGCTGGAAAATGGCTGCCTACTGTGGTTCGTGGCACAGCCTGCGGGAATGAGTGAATTACCACATATTTGCTGCCATGAGCTCTGGCCAAGCCTGTGACGCCGATCCAGGTTCGATGTGTTTGAAGGTACGATGTGCGTAATACTATCGCATCAACTCGTCGATGTATTGCTCCACCTTCTTTGCGACCAGGTCATTGTGCTCTGCCTCGGTGTCAGCGTGACTGTCTCAGAAACTGGTAGTTTGGCGTACTGATGCAGAAGCCATGTGGTGTGCCATATGTATCGATTTCCATGGTGGGCTTCTTTTCGTCACCGGGCGTGCCTGTTGCAGCCCTAGCAGCAATGAGTTCGTCTCTGGTCTCGTCCGCAACCCAGTGGTCATTGGTGCCAAAGTAGAAGAACAACTTCGTCTTGTTGTCGCTCGAATCTTGTGCTTGAGAAACACCCCACAGTTCGTCATCCCAGGCATCTGCTGTTATGGTTCGCATCTCATGGCCGGCAAGATATCTGATTAATGTCAACATTGGAAGAGGAGTGGGAGGAGGTGACCACTACTCACAATGCTTGTCTGACACCTCCTGGGCTCTTGAGGAAAGCCGTGGTGGTTTCCGCGGCCGGCGAAGGAAAACCTGTGACGAGACCAACGAAACGTTGGAGCGGTGTGAAAGGAACCCAGGATAACATAAGGCGTGCGACCAGTCCTGCAATGACAGCAAAGTATGGAATGGCGAAGAACAACTATAGAAGTACAAATCAATAGATGCAGACAATGACAAATGGATGTCGAGATGTGTCTTGTAGAGGTACAGGTTCTTTGCAGATGAAAGAAGTAGGACAAGATGAAGCACCTACACTAAATTTCTTCCCACTTGGGCTCTTTGCAATGTGAGTGACGGTTGGGAAGAGACATATTCCACCAATGACTTTGGCATCATTGCTCAGCTGCTGTGTGCTGGGACTCTGCTTTCGTCGCCGCAAGACTTCGAGCAGGATATAAGAGCCAACAGAATGACCCATCAACACTACCTTTGTTGTAGCATTTGGCCTTGTCTGGCTTTCAATCGCTCTTTCGAGCGTTTGGCCTATGTGTTCGATTTGTTGTTCCAGATCGTAAGGTCTTTCTGAATTTCCATCGTGGCTTAAAGATTGGTGTCGTTCATGATGCCGAATGCCAAAGCCACGGAGACTGGTTCCTGCGACTTTGATGCGACGATCTGGGTACTTTGCACGGAGACTGTCAAAGCATAACGTCAAGAAGGTGCGGTAGTATTCAATCAAGCCAGGATTGCCGGTTATCTGAAAGACTAGAAGTGATTCAGTGGGCGAGTCCGAAGCAGGAACATGCGAAAGGTCAATTGAGTCTTCGACGGTCATTATGTTCTTGCTTGAATGGTTGATGATGGGTCGTCACTTGAGACCGATGTCGAGGTTGTTGTAGCCAGCGCGTTAACGTGCATGGAAAGGGCTAATGGTAACAACACCCCCAGGCCCGTCAATTGTCCGAGGCTAGTGATGGATCTGGTACCCTCATGGTGTGAACGTGCGGTTAATCTCTTCCAGTGAACTCGAAAAGCAGACTCTCTTCAAACTCGATTTCAACATTCGCATTGCAGTGAATAGCATGTCATTGATGATTTTGTCAGTATTTGGATGGTAAAAACAAAAGGGCGACAGTACCAGACATTTGACAGATCGCGATCGCAGCCGTCGTATTTACATACTTTACCCGTGTTTCACTCGAAGGTAGTGAATGCGACTGCTGAAAAAGGAACCTGTGAAAGAGTACCTGCCTAATTTGTTTCGGCGGAGACGGCATCCGCGCGGAGTAGACAGCTTTCGACTGGGCATCATCACAGAGCGGAAACAGAAACCCCAACGCCCGACGCTCAAAGAATCCCACTCGCCCTCTCCAAGGTCAACCCACGCCAAAGCAGCGAAGTCGACACGCGCGCCTGCACCACGCAAAAATCATCAACAAAGCACCACCGCCATCTCCAAAAATCACCATAACGACACGACCATCGAAATCGCGCCTCTAATTTTCGACTGGATTCTTCTTGATTAATTATTTGCGCTGCGTTGACGGCTACACGAAGTTTTCTCTTTTTCTCTCGCTGTTTTCCCCATCCAGCTTTCGCGACACGCAAATTTTTCCCGCCGGGGACAGCTTTTCATTAATCCAGCGCCAAGCCTTTTCTGACTGCATAATTATTATTTCACCACAACTTTGCATGAGAGTATGCAGAGCACTCGTGCCTCCGGTGCACGCTTCAGGCAGAGGAAACTCTCGACCAAGCATCCGCTACAGGTTGTCAAGGAGAATGAGATAGAGACCTTTGCCATCGATGAAGACCCTCAACGCCACATACCTCATGTTGAGACTGGTGTGGAAAAGGCAGAAGAGACTGAACACCATCTTCAGGCTGTCATCTCCGCCTCTGCCGCTGCTTCACTAGGTGCCAAAGTCAACCAAGTCTTTATTCCTACACCAGAGACAAAGTCGAGTGGTATTCCCTATGATCAGTTGTATCCACGACAATTTGCAGAGCCTGCTACCTACATTAGGTTCAGTTCAACGGTTGAGGACTGCATTGGAAATCAGTACAACATTGACGATGAGGATGACGTCTTCCTGCTAAACTTCAACACATCAAAGAAGGATGATGAGAAGCTATCAGAAGACATCTTCGAGGAGTTGATGAGCTTCTTCGAGCTCAAGTCCGACAAGAACCACCCTTTCGCCAATATTTCAAATGCTCCTATCTTGACACTCGAGGAAGCTGAAAGCTACTTTGACGACCCAGAGGACGAGACCAACCTTTCTGTAGAAGCCCGAAAATGGACCAAGGAGGTTTACGACCATTGGCGTTCCAGAAGAGTGCAAAATGGCAATCGCTCTCTTTTGTCCAACCTCAAGTTTGAGACGGGTGCTGACACCGATGACAACGACGCTTATGTCTGTTTCAGACGTCGTGAAGTACGACAAGCTCGCAAGACCAGAGGTAGAGATGCTCAGGTGACCGAGAAGTTGAAGAAGCTGAGGAGAGAGCTTGAGGATGCCAGACAGCTCTTGATCTCTGTCAATCAGCGCGAGCGTTTGATCAAGGAGAGGATAGAAACAGAGCGCAAGGTCTTCGAACAGCGCACTGAGTTGAAGAAGGTCAAGGTAGCGCAAGGCATCAAAGGTGAAAAGGGAGAAGACGAGGAACTCCTTGTCAACCAAAGAGTAAGTCACCATCTTACCATGGTCATCGTCGTAGTTCGCGTGCTGATGTTGAATAGCCCACGCCCAAGCCCCGACCACCAAGAGCCGACGGACAAAAACCAACAACACTGCGCCTTCCCGGTACAAGGACAGAAGCAGTCCGTGCCGCACCAGAAAACGACCTCGTGCAGTTGTCAGACATCCAAGAAGAAGCAGCCGCCGCGGTGCAGAGATCGGTCGAGGAAAAGATTGGCCAGCATCGCAAGTGGAACAAAGACTGGGTCGACAACACCTGGGGACCAATCACACCACCAGCCGAACCTTCTTCAGCGGGTGGCTATCTGCCGCGTATCGAAGAGGTTCAACTTCCGACACCACCTGCATCTTTGCGTTCAGAGACATCACAAGATCATGCCAAGGATGTCGAGATGAAAGATGCAGACGCAGAGATGCCTACACCGGTCAGTGCTGCACAAGACCAACCACTCCGTACAATGTTCCGCTTCGACTCGCCACCACCTGAAGCAGGCTACAACAGACCTGCTTACAGGCGACGATATGGTCGTAATGGGCGCTTGTATATTGAACAACGCAAGCCACGCATGTTCGTGCAGAGCAAGGGTGTGATAGGCGACTCTGACGATGAGAGTGATGGTGAGACGGTCGTATATCCCATGGACTGTTATGACACACTCGGCATCAGCTATAGGGCAAGCATTTTGGCACCGAGAAGGCCAGTGGAGCCGACGGCCGAGCATATGGCGCACCTCAGGCGGGCAGGGTCGAGCGGTGATACGGTGATGGCCAACGGACATGGCACAGCAGGTCATGGAACCAGTCATGGCCAGGGCGAAGGCGGAAGTTGATGAAGCATTTTTCAGGCGAAAACTTTTTGTGATACCACTTTTTTCTTTCTTCCCTTGACGACTTTTGTATAGTAGATGATGAATGTCAAGAATTGCTCAGTCCCAGAGACATTTTTTCCTCTCAAATTGAAGTCGAGTCCGAAGTCCGGTGCGGTGATTTCTTCGGTTGTGGATGTTCGCTTGACGGATGTCGAGTCTGCAGGTAGGAGATCCAGAAGATGGTCCCGACAGGGCCTGGTAGCATGAGGGGGGAAGGTGAAAGTGATTGGGTGCAGCGAAAGGTCAAGGTCCTCGTGGTGGGCTCTTCAGCAGTGGTGTGTGATGATGATTCGGCGGTAAGCGGGGCGGGCGTAGTACGAGAAGAGGGGACTGGTATGAGGGCCTAGTAGAAGAGGAGTCGAATGGCTACGATGGTGTTGAACGATCAGGAAAGGCCTTCGTCGAGTGGTAGTAGGGTGTGAAGAGCAGAAGCGAAGAGAAGGAGCATGGCTGAGGCGGTGCTGTGGACTGGTGAAACTAGTAATCTAGTTTGGTCCGGTGGAAGGAGGTCGACTGGAAAAGGCAGAAGATAAGGAGAGTGAGTGGTAGTATAGATAGACGGCAGGAGAGAACGACAGGACGACGACGAGGTAGCAATCGCATGAAAAGTCTTGGGCTGTTCTTTGCAGAGGTTGGTAGGCAGGGCGTAGGTAATATGGGCCAACATGAAGCGCTGACACTTTCCCAAATTCGGTTGGCGCTTCCGAGACACAAAGTCCCTTCCACTTCTGACTTCTGCACAGAATGCCAAGTCCGGCCTTAACACCGACGTCCAAAGAACTTCGTCAGTCGTCTGAGCCAATACATTAAACACCCGCAATACCCAAACATGCCCATCTCAATAGGTCTAGAAGGCTCGGCCAACAAGCTTGGTGTCGGTGTCATCCTCCACCCCTCCACCCAGGCCGATAGTCCTCAAACCCAGCAAGCACCTTCGAAGCACGACAGCCCACCAGTCCAAATCCTCTCCAACCTGCGTCATACCTATGTCTCGCCTCCAGGCTCAGGTTTCCTGCCCAAGGATACTGCCGCTCACCATCGCCGCTGGGTCGTGCGTCTGGTCAAGCAAGCCATGAAGCAGGCGAGAGTTTCCGTCGACGACATCGACTGCATCTGTTTTACCAAGGGTCCCGGCATGGGTGCTCCTCTCGGTGCCGTTGCAGTCGCTGCCCGTATGCTCTCGCTCCTCTGGAACAAGCCTCTGGTTGGTGTCAACCACTGTGTCGGTCATATTGAAATGGGTCGTGCCATTACCGGTGCTCAGAACCCCGTCGTCCTTTACGTCTCAGGTGGAAACACTCAGATCATTGCATACAGTGCTCAACGCTACCGTATCTTCGGTGAGGCCCTCGATATTGCTGTCGGAAATTGTTTGGACAGATTCGCAAGAGTCTTGGCTATCAGCAACGATCCTGCCCCTGGTTACAACATCGAGCAGATGGCAAAGAAGGGCAAGGTTCTGGTAGAGCTCCCTTACGCCGTCAAGGGTATGGATGTCAGTTTCTCTGGTATTTTGGCCCGCATCGAAGAGTTGGCAAAGAAGCTGGAAGCTGGTCAGAACGGCAAGACCGATGTGTGGAAGGATGAAGAGACGGGAGAAGAGATTACTCGCCAAGATTTATGCTTCAGCTTGCAAGAGACTGTCTTTGCTATGCTGGTAGAGATTACCGAACGCGCCATGGCCCACGTTGGCGCAAGTCAAGTCTTGATTGTTGGTGGTGTTGGTTGCAACGTGAGATTGCAAGACATGATGGGCATGATGGCAAGCGAGCGCGGCGGAAGCGTCTTTGCAACCGATGAACGCTTCTGTATCGACAACGGCATCATGATCGCTCACGCTGGTCTACTCGCCTACCGCATGGGCCAGACGACCGATATCAAGGACAGCAGCTGCACACAGAGGTTTAGAACCGACGAACCATTGATCAACTGGAGAGACTAAATCTTGTTCTCTGATACGTGGTGGCTATGACTGAGCATGCCAGCAACCTCTGTTTCCTCCTCATCCTCAACTAGCATGGCTTGCGTTGCGTTGAACGAGCTTGGGCTTGAACAGACACCCTACTCTTCGTCCGACTCCTCGGCCTTGACCAGGACCTTCTTGACAGGGGAGGGCTTGGTCTTCTTCGCGATTGATCTGCCCTCATCCTCGTCGTCCTCGTCATCATCGACGTCCTTCTTGGCGCGTTTCTTTGCTGGAGTGGCAGTGCCCTTCTTGCCCTTGGTGGGCTTGGGGGTAGCTATGGAGCTTGTGGTCAGAAAGTTGTTAAGATTGTCGAAAAGTCGATACCTACCAGGAGCGGTTGGAAGAGCATTTCCGTCAACATCAGTGAGAAGCTTTTTCTTCAAACCGGACCACATGTTGGAGCAAGTCTTCTGGGTGTTGAAGCCGGCGGCCTTGGTGAGCTTCTCGATGTCGATCTGAAAATGTTAGATGAGAGGCAGGAGATGTCGTTTGCGCGCAACTCACTTCGGGAGGGCCAGACTTGAGACAGCGCCAGGCGACCTTCAGGACCATCTCCTCTCTGTCGGTGAAGACCACGGCCTTCTTCTCAGTCTTAGCGGGTGATCCACCCTTGGTGGACTCGTTGTCCGAGGACATTGTGTGTGGATTGATAAGTCTTGGTGGGAAGTTGTTGTCGTTGTTGTTGGGTATAGGAAGAAGAGAGGGATACCGAGGTCGAGTCAAAATTTGTAGGCAGGCTCTCGCTTTCGTGAGTGAACGAGACAACAACACGTCCGGATTCCGTACGATTCCGTGGGTCTCGGACTTTCACTAGCACTTCCCAAGTCAAGGCAGAATTGCACCCGACCTTCTCATGCTCGCGTTCACTGCAAAACAATATCTCAACGACGGCGTCGTTCGTCTGACAGCGTCAGGCTGATCGGGAGATCATATCAGGCTCGGACGACTCATGGTGATCTTTGTACTGTCTTCTCATCGTCAGTCGTTTTCGATCCTCTGAACCTACCGCGGTGCCCAATCTTTGTTTTGAGAAAAGCTTGGTTGCTCCTTCCTCTTGCTCCTCAAACATCGCGTATTTTGATACAGTTCGCTTAATTCCATCACAACTGCTGCGACGCGTCGCGTACGTCAATTCCATCCAGCCATCACATCACAACAATCATCTTCAACCGTAACCAACACTGAGAGCCGATCTTGGAAACCATATCTCAGCGACTCCATTGGACAAGCTGAGCTCCAAGACACCTTTCTGCACATCCCCAACGCTCACCCCGTAAGTTGCTACCATCAAGAGTGAAATCAGAGCAATTTGATCATTATTATCACGCCCATCAACCTGAGCCATACATCACTCCTTCCCCAACAGTCCCTCCAACCAAGGCTGCTTCCTTTCTCACAGTCCTTGACCACCTCATCTGACTTTACTACTTCAACTCAACCACACTTCTCGAACTTGTAAGTCTCCCGTACTGAACATATCGCTACGAACGCTGACAGATCTTTGGTCCAGAACTGACCATGCCTGAGACAAGATCCCAGGCTAAGGAGCGCACCAAGATCCGCAACAAAGTCATCGACAACATCAAAAGCAAGACTACCTCAGCTACCGCAACAATGGCCAGCACCAGCTCATCTACCGAATTCGTCCCCACTGGCATCTTTCCCCTTCTCCGCCTACCCATCGAGCTTCAGAATATCGTCTACAAATACGCTGTTGCTGAGCCCGATGAGGTTATCATGCTCGACAACGCCGGAACCCCTGCTCTCGCTCGCGTCAACAGATACCTCCGCAGAAACGTTGTCCCCATCTTCCTCGAGGTCAACACCTTCCGCGTCTTCACCGAAGACGCCCCTGTCACCGAAGACAACCAGCCCAGAGACGCCAAATTCAAGATCCAAGCCACGGTTTGGGAGTGGCTGGAGCTTGTCGGCCTTGAGACCCCTCTGTTCAAGAGCGTGATCATTCACTTCGGTGCTGAGAACGAGACCGAGCTGGTTATGCAGTACTCACGCGAGGCCAAGGGTTTTACTCTCGCCCATGATGTCGACTGCTGCTACTGCAACGACAAGAGCGCCGTCACTCCCATCCTTCCTCGTGCTATTCTCGACTGTCTGGGTGATGACAAAGGTCTGCGCGGACTCATTGACGAGGCCCAGAAGCGTGACAACGCTGTCAAGATCGAGCATGACATCACCATTGCTGATCTAGCAACTGACATCTTCGGCGATGATAGCGGTTTCAAGCAGGAGTCGCTTGCTCTGAGCATGGCCAACATCATGGGTCTTGAGCGCATCATCAACCAGGGCAAGACCACGTTCGCTGTCGCTGTCCACACCATCAACCAGAAGCGTATGATTGACACCCCTCTTGTTGTCACGCACGAGTCAAAGCCCTACGTCTTGCTCAGAGACACTACCGCTTGAACACTTTCGAAGAATTGGAGGAAACAGGAGATAATTGGGGTCTCAGTGGAAGGGAAGGGCTGAGGTTGTTCTTCTTGCATTGCGGCAGATACTTTCACCTCGATACTTTTGCAGCGAGAGAGAGAGAGACAGGGAGACAGGGAGAGCGAGATGAGGGTATGCACACGCAGGTTACCCTTTCTTGTTCCATACTATGATGAGGCGACGCAAAAAGTATGCGACGTCCTACCCGGCAGAAAATAACTTTTCGCCTTAGTCTAACAGCAAAGAAATTGATATGGTCTGCTGGATACTTTTCCACTTTTTCTATGCTCCCAGTGAACGACTAAATTGTCAGACTCTTGCATCAAGGCGCAAGATTGTATTGGCCCCTCGGGAAGTCCACAAAAAGTCTGGCATCTGTCGTCTTCCTCTGGACAACTGCTTGGTTCGGAAAACAATGCTGCATTTTGATAGTCATTTTGTGGATGTGATTCGGAGCTGAGCTGGCGACTGGTTGTGTGAAGTCTGGCTCGGATTTATGACCTTCTTTACAGGTGAAATTTCAACATATTGCGTTAATGTCGTGTATACATGTGTGTGGGAGATGAATGTTAGACGTCCAGGGTGCCCGAGCAGCCAAGAAAGACATGCACAGATCGCCGACTTGACTCAGCACACTACGTCAACGCCCGCATCGACAAAACTTCCAGACCTCCAATTCCTCACACTCTATCACCACGACACCGCAAGTCGCGCGCACCGAAATGAACTCCCTCTCTTTCTCCCTCGGAGGGTCCTCATCAAAACCTTCACAACGACGCTCCCCACCGCCAACCAAAAGACTAAATGGCACGAAACGCGACCATGCAGCCCTCCTCGACGACGCTAGTGACGACGAAGATGCAAGTACTGCAAAACGACAGACCATTACACATTTCGACACCGCTGCCGGAGGAGCCGTAGATTCCAGAGCGCCCAAAAAGGAAGAGAAGAAACCACTGGTTATTTCGGCATTGGCGAATCGCGATTGGAGGGAAGCGTCAAAACGACAACGAGCGCAGAAATATGGCATCACTTCTGAACAATTGGATGCGAGGAGGGAAAATACGCAGGGAGATGCGCAGGGGGTGGATAAAGTTGTCAAAGAGACGGATGCTGTCAAATATGGATTGAATGTGTTTGCGCCAACTGCTGCTGTGCTGGAAGAGGATACACCTATGGACCAAGAGGCAGATCAGCAAGAGGAGAGAGCTGTCAAGAAAACAGCAGATCAACTCGCCATCGATGCTCTCACTGGTGCCGCTCCCACATCCACCCTCACAATCCCAGCCGCCGCCGCAGCAACAGAAGAAGACGCCTTCGCCGACTCCTTCCACTCCGCCCCACCCGCCCCTTCCCTCTCCGA